>Ga0209718_1002085_pt1 | contig 20508 bp, 18 predicted proteins | sample AD_JPNAS1_MetaG_FD_184420 | JGI IMG/M metagenome (GOLD analysis project Ga0209718, IMG submission 184420) | Active sludge microbial communities of municipal wastewater-treating anaerobic digesters from Japan - AD_JPNAS1_MetaG (SPAdes) (version 2) | ecosystem: Engineered > Bioreactor > Anaerobic... | reverse complement strand
GAGCGCTTCGGCCAGATGCTCCAAATAGACGCCTCCCCCTTCGACTGGCTCTCCAACGGCTCAATGATCACCCTTCACGGCGCCATCGATGACGCCACGGGCAGCGTCACGGCCCTGAGGTTCGAGCCTACGGAGTGCCTTGACGGCTACTTCCACGTCCTGGAAGAGACCATCCTCAGTTACGGGATCCCCGGGTCCCTGTATTCCGACGCCCACTCCATCTTCTTTTCCCCCAGCCCTTCAAGGCTTTCCCTCACGGAGGAGCTACGCTGTTCGAGATCTTTGAAAAAAGGGAAAGACAACCGCGAGGTTCCGATTAAAGATCGGGGCTGTCACTGTCAGGTCCCTCACTGACCTGCTGCACTCAAAATATTTGCTAGCCGAGGAGGCAGAATCGCAGGGGAAGGGATAGGCCAAGTTATAACCTGTCGTGGCAGAAGCAGTGTTCAAAATTAGCCCTTTCCCTTCTTCAACTCCTACCGAACTACTTCACGGCTTGGACAATCGCTTCCCTTCTCGCCCCGTCAAAAGCCTCACCCATCCTTCCTCCTCCCTCCAGAGACACGAACTTTAAAGGAAGATGCTATAGCTTTTGGCTATATTCTAGAGCAGAAGTAAGTAAAAGCAATAAAGCATTCAAATGATTTTTCTGCTTCAGATTTTTGTGCTGAATGCCTAAAGTCTATCTAAAAATTCTACTTTTTTTCTATTGTTTTGCGAAAGGATAGTAGTTATTATACTTACAAGAAACTTTTATTGAGGAGGGAGAAATAATGAGCTGGACAGAGAATCGGACAAAGAATTTGTTTTTAGCTGTTTTGATTATTTTTTCTTTGTTATTTATTTCCCGTTTTTCTTCCGCGAAACCTCTAACACTGAAATTAGTTTTTGAAACGACCATCGATCATTCATACGGTAGAGGTGGTTTAGCCTTTAAGGAATATGTTGAGAAAAAAACCAATAACGGCATTGTTGTTGAACTGCATGGTGCAGGTCAATTAGGAAAATCTGGTGAAGACATACAGCAAGGAGTAATGCTCGGAACAATTGAATGTGGAATTACTTCAACTCCGATTGCCTTGTTGAATCCTATTCAAAAAATTTTTGACCTACCTTTTTTATTCCCAACTAGACAGGATGCTTGGGCTACTCTCGATGGGCCAGTTGGGCAAAAAGTAGCTTCGAAATTAGAGTCAAAAGGAGTCAAAACATTATCCTATTGGGAAGATGGTTTTCGTGCTGTAACCAATAATGTAAGGCCGATCAACAGATTAGAGGATTTTGAAGGTTTAAAGATTAGGGTACCTTACAGCCCTCAAAGGATTGAAACTTTCAAATTGCTTGGAGCCAAACCCACCGCTATGCCGTTCGGTGAGGTTTTTTCCGCCCTTGAACAAGGTGTAATCGACGGTCAAGAGAACCCTTTAGCAGTAGTGTCAAAAACATCCTTTTATGATGTACAAAAATATGTTTCAATAACAAACCATGTCTATTCGCCTGCCACTCTTTTAATTAATCTTAATTTCTGGAACAGGTTATCAAAAGAACAACAAGATATTGTTGCGGAAGGAGCTAGAATTGGACAAAAAGTCTGTAGGGACTTTAACGCTTCAAGTGACCTATTCCTTTTAGATGAATTAAAAGAAAAAGGAATGGAAGTCAGTTTGGTTGCTCCAGAAGAAATCAAACGAATGAATGACAAGCTAAAACCTATCTGGGATCTTTTTGTAAGTGAGGAAGGAGAGGAAGCTAAGGAGCTTTTGGATGAAGTGGTACTTTTCCTTTCTCTCACGCACTGATAACGCCTAGTATAAAAAGTGGACACCTGAAAGAGTGAAATATAATCTCTGAGTCGGAGGTGTCCAAGGATGGGGAAGACGGCAACCAAAACGAGGTACACAGGGAATTCAAGCTTGAGACGGTGAGGATGTCCGAGCACTCGAAACTTTCGGTGAACGATCTGTCCCAGAAGACGGGGATTCCCGCATATCTTTGCTATCGTTGGATCGAGGAATACCGTGAAGACCCCGAGAACGCCTTTCCGGGCTCGGGCAAGAGGAGGAGGGGCACCGCTCAAGAAGAGGAGATCCACCCGCTTCGCAAGGAGCTCAAAGAAGCCGAGGAGGACCTTGAGATCTTAAAAAAACTTCACGCCATCTTCTCGAGGGGACCGGAGCGACCGAACGGTTCCGAATGATTCGGGAACACGCGAAGGCAGGCCATAGCGTGGAGAAGATGTGCGCGATATATCAAGTATCCCGGAGCGGTTACTACAAATGGGAGTCGGGATCTGAAAGCAACAGGGCCATGAGGGCCCGCAAGAGGGCGGAACTGCTGGAGAAGATCCGGGCCATCTTTCACGAATACCGAGGTCGTTACGGTTCGGCGAGGATTCACCGTGAGCTTGTGCTGATGGAGAGCTTTTTCCACGCGTTGAAGAAAGAACAGGTAAGAGGTATTCGCTTAGCAAGCAGAGACGAAATTAAGAACCCCTTGTCGTTAGTGGTTGAGTTTTTTGTTCACTAAATTGGGGCAAGTCCAATATTCTATGATTTCTAAACCTAAAAAAGCTTAAGGATTCCAACATCAAATCCTTGACAGCTAAATCCATTTCTTGAGGATGATTCAGGTGAATATAGTTGTTTCGGACTTTCTTCCATACTTTGGCGGCACTTTCCCGCTGGCTGTTGAAGGTGTCTACTTGGCCGTAGGAATTTGAAAGGATATGGGCGTTGTACTCCTTGAAGATCCCTGCGGAAGTTACGTTTTTCTAGAAGACGGCGTTGCTTGTAGATTATCGTCTCGTCTAGTACGCCACTCATTGCCGAGATTTATCCCAATCAGGCGCCTGATGGACTTTTTCATAGAGAGCCTCTTCAGCAATGAGGGCGCTGGAAGGAAATCGTCGAACAAAAGTCAGGGAATGGTATAGGTAGGGCTGCTACAATTCATTTCGTTTAGGTGTTTAGGTTTAAGGACATCCTCTAATGTATTTATTGATCTCCTGTATTTCCAATATCAATTACTTACTCAAAGAAAGGAGTGGGGTGCTTGTCTTTGGCGGATAACCCCGATTGCTTTTTTAAACTTCGAAAATATTTGTCGAATATCGGTATGATCGTGGGATGCTTGATGCTTTTTTCTATGGTTTTTTTGGTAGTAATGCAAGTAATCCTTAGAAAAGTATTTAATTCACCTCTTTCTTGGCCAGAAGAAATGGTTAGAATTTTACTTGTATGGATTTCTTTCATTGGATCTTTCGTCACCCTTTACTATCGACAGCATTTGGTTTTGTCAGCATTAGCTTCGCGCCTCACTCCGGCTAAATCAAAAATCGTGACAGTAATTACAAATACTCTTGTTTTAATTGTTCTATCTGTTTTTTTGATTTGGGGAGTGAAATATATCGGGATAGTTGGAGCAATATCTATGCCTACAACCGGAATAAAAAATGTATATGTTTATTCAGTGATGTGGATTTCAATTTTTTTGATGTTTTTTGAGTTGTTAATGCAAACCATTGACACTTTTAAAACTAAACCTGGATAGAATTGTGTGGTGAATACGAATGATGATTTTTATTGTTTTTATGATTTTGTTGGTTTTTTTATTTTTAGGTGTACCAATAGCTTTTTCTTTAGCTATTACTGGAATGTCCGTAGTTTTATATTTAGCAAATGTTCCTCTTACTTATGCCTTTCAACGTCTTTACATGGAATCGGAAAGCTATGCCCTAGTTTCTTTGCCCTTGTTTATTCTTACAGGATCTTTAATGAATTATGGTGGGGTATCTCGTAGACTGATAGACCTTGCTTCAGCTTTGGTAGGTACAATTAGAGCAGGTTTGGCAATGGTCACAATAGTTGCATCAGCTTTTTTCGGGGCTATTAGTGGTACTTGTACTGGTACAAGTGCTGCTATAGGCAGTATCATGATTCCCTCAATGATCGAACAAAAATATCCCCGAGCTTTTTCTGCTGCTGTTACTTCAGCTTCCTCTTCGCTCGGGATTGTTATCCCCCCGAGCCTGCCTTTAATCCTATATGGGTCTATTGCAGGACTATCCGTAGGAATGCTTTTTATCGCAGCTATCCCGATTGGAATTATCATTACCCTTCTATATATGCTAACGACCTATATGATGGCAAGACAGTATAGCTTCCCAGTGGGGTCAGACACTTGGAGTCTTAAACAAATTGGTGGTGCATTCCGTGAAGCTATCCCAGCCCTTGCCATCCCTACCATTATCTTGGGTAGTATTGCAGGTGGTGTAGCTACACCTACAGAGACTGCTGGTGTTACTGTTGCGGTTGCTATTATTATTGGCATGTTTGTATACAAGGAGTTAAACTTGGAGAGAATTATTTTGTGTTTAAAAGAGGCTCTTATAAGCAATGCGATGGTAATGCTGATTGTTGCTGCAGGTGGGCTTTTAGGTTGGTGTTTGACTTATCTACGAGTTGGCGAAAACTTAACAACTTTTTTAATATCTTTTACAAGTACTCAAATCGGGATTATGCTTGTCGCCTGTCTTATCTTATTCGTCGCAGGTTTTATTTTCGATGGTACTGTTATGGTTGTTATTATTATCCCACTTTTTCTTCCGGTTATTGAAGCTGCTGGGATTGATCCACTTCAGTTTGCAATGGTTGTGCTGTTATGTTGGTGTATTGGTCAACAAACTCCTCCGGTTGCAAGCGGACTTTATGTTACAACAGCAATTGCGAAAACAACAATGTTAAGTACTGTAAAATATATTATTCCTTATATAGTAGCTTTAGGCGTTGTTCTTTTCGGTCTAATTTATTTCCCCGACTACTTTCTTTATTTTTCAAAGCTTTTGTCCGGTTATACGGCTCCGTAAAATCTTTATGGAAGGAGTGTAGCATTATGGGAAGAAAACAGAGTATTTTTACGGTTGATAGTCATACTCAAGGAAATCCTACGCGTGTGGTTGTTGGAGGGATACCCGCTTGGACTTATGAAGGTAAAGACATGGCAGAAAAAACAGATAATTTCAGCAAGCGTGGTTTTGATATCCGCAAAGCATTAATGTGTGAACCTAGGGGTCATAGAGATATGTGTGGGTGTATTTTAACGGATCCTGTATCTACAGAAGGTGACTATGGTGTACTTTTTATGGATAATTTTCAATTCTTGAATATGAGCGGACATAGTGTAATTGGAGTAGGCACTACCCTCGTTGAGACAGGGCTTTTTGAGCCTGACGCCAAGGAATTTATCAATCTTGACACCCCTGCAGGTTTGGTGCGTCTTAAGGCAAAAGTTGAAGGAGGCAAGGTGACAAGTATTTGCCTTAGAAATGTACCTTCTTTTGTTGAAGTATTAGATGGGGTACTAGATGTGCCTGGTTTTGGCCAGGTTACATATGACATTACTTTCGGTGGTAATTATTTTGCCTTGTTTCATGCAGACCAATTTTCAATAAGAGTTGCTCCAGAGAATACTTCTATTTTAAAAAAAATAGGGATGGAACTTAAGGATCTTATTAATGATAAACATAAGGTGAAACATCCCACTCTAGAACACATTAATAATGTTGATATTGTTACTTTTATTGATAAGCCCCTTAAGCAACCCAAAGCAATGTACAAGAACGTACACATTTTTTGTAATAGCCAAGCGGATCGTTCACCAGGAGGTACTGGTACAACCGCTGTATTAACAATGCTTTTTGCAAAGAAAAAAATAGGGATAAACGAAGATATCTATTCAGAAGGTTTAGCTGGCGGTGTATTTAAGGGGCGGGTTTTAGAAGAAACTTTTATTGGCGACAGGCCCGCCTTAAACATTGAAATATGTGGTTCTGCAACAATTACCGGTTACCATCACTTTGTAATTGATTCAGATGATGAACTTGGGAAAGGATTTGTTATAAGCTAAACGGGATTTCTTTTCACCTTCGCGGCTAACCGGGGTGGGATGCCCATTTTTGAGTGATGAAGACCCAAGAAAGGAGGGGGCCCTGCCAGGGTCCCTTCCTTTATGCTTCGCTGGGTCTTATCGCTCCCGAGGGATCGGCAGGGTGGAACCGCCGACGGGCATCACGATGACCCCGGTTCGAGGCCCCGCCAGGGAGAAGGCCTTTTCGACGGCCCTTTCAAGGTTTTTGGCGGGTTCGACAAAAAAGGAGCGGACCACCTCGTCGTCGAGGTCCGAGACCATGAGGATCGACGCTTTTTTCAGGGCCAGGGCGATGGCAGCCGCCTTGTGGCCGCCAAGTTCGAAGTCGCTCTTCACGCGCTCGATAAGGTCTTCAGGCTTTTCGGCCTTTTCGATCCAGTCGGAGAATGTTTTGGAACCCAACCCTTCACCGCAGGAAGCCACCCAGATGACCACGCCGCCCTTTCGGACGGCCCAAAGGGCATTGTCCAGGGCTTTCTGGGCCTGGTAGACGTTGATGTCCTTCGGGAAGCCACCGGCGGAGACGATCACGATATCGGCCTGTTCCTCGATGGGGACCTTGCCGAGGGCGTCGAGTTTTTCGCACCCCGCCCTGTGGGCATCGATGTAGTCCCCCGCCACGGCATGGATGACCTTCTTGTCCTGGTCGAGGATCACGTTGAAGGTGAAGTCGATCTTAATGAAGCGGCCGATCTCTTCCAGGTCCTCCCGGACGGGGTTGCCCTGGTTGTTGCCCGTCCTGGACCCCTCTTCCAGCATCATCCGGTGGTTGGCCCGGATGGCCTCGATCGTCGAGACGCCGGGAAAGACGGCCTTGGCCCCGCCGCTGTAGCCGGCAAAGTAATGGAACTCGATGTTCCCGACGCAGACCCGGCGGTCGGCCTCCACGACGGGCCTGAAAATATCGACCGGCGTGCCCCTGGAGGTCTTACCCAGGTTCACACAGTCCAAGGGGTCGTGGTCGATGCAACGGTAGCCCTCGTAGATCCTGTCGCCTACGAGGAACCTCATCTCTTCCTCGGTGTGGGGGCGGTGGCTTCCGAGGGCGAAGATAATGGTGATGTCCGAGTCGCCGATGCCGGCTTCCCTGAGCTCCTCAAGGACGGGGGGGAGCACCACCCTCGACGGGCAGGGCCTGGTGATGTCGCTGGTGATAAGGGCGATCTTCTCGCCCGGCCTTACTATTTCTTTCAGCGGGGGCGTCCCGATGGGGTTGGAAAGGGACTTTTTCATGATCTCCCCCTGGGCCTCACCCCGGGGGATGCGAGGGGGCTCCAGGACCGCCATCAGGTTTTCCCGCGGCACCGAGCAATCGACCGTCCCCTTGCCGAAACGCAGTTGGAATTTCATGGCCATTCCCCCCAAGATCATCGATCCCCATGATAGGGTCCAGGTGTACCCGCCTCACCGACCGGTGAGAAAAGCGGAATACCCGGCGGTTATCCGATATGATATCTCCCAGGAGCAGCCCGCGGGGTTAGAAGGGGTCTTTCGAGGGCGGCTCCGCCGGTTATTGTAAAGGAGGAAAACCCATGGTCAAAAAACGCACAATCCTTTTCCTGGCCGGCCTTTTTCTCGCCCTTTCGGCGCTGGCCCCGGCGTGCGCGGAGGCGCAATGGCCCAGGATCACCCTCTCGGCTGACGGGGTGCCCATTTCCTACGAAGTACACGGCGACGGTGAACCCACCCTCGTTTTCGTCCACGGCTGGAGCTGCGACGCCCGCTACTGGGGCGCCCAGGTGCCCTATTTCTCGATGAGGCACCGGGTCATCACCCTGGACCTGGCGGGTCACGGTCATTCGGGCCTGGGGCGTTCCAGGTACACCATGGAGTCCTTCGGTGAGGACGTGGCAGCCGTGGTAGAGGCGGCGGGGGCGGAAAGGGCCATCTTCATTGGTCATTCCATGGGAGGGCAAGTCATAGCCTGCGCCGCGAGGATCCTCCCCGGGAGGGTGTCGGGGCTCATCGGCGTGGATACCCTCGAGAATGTCGGGTACGTCATGACGCCCGAGGAGCGGGAAGCCATGCTGGCCCCCTTCAGGGAAGATCTCCCGGGCGAGACGGCACGTTTCGCCGGGGAGATGCTGTCGCCGGCCGCGGAGAGGTCGTTGAGGGAGTGGATCGTATCGGACATGTCCTCGGCGCCCCCTTGGGTGGCGGTGAGCGCCATGGAGGAGATGACCTCCCAGTACGTCACCGGCGAGGCCGCCCGCGTCTTCGAGGAGGTCCGCCTCCCAGTGGTCAGCGTCAACGCCGACAAGTGGCCCGTGGATTTCAAGGCCAACCGGGAACACATGCTCTCCTACGAAGCCATCGTCATCGCCGACGCGGACCACTTCCTGATGATGACCCGGCCCGAGGAGTTCAATGATGCCTTGGAAAAGGCCATCGGGATGATCCTTTGGGAGGCGGGCAAGTAGTCAGGCGGTGACGGCTCCCAGGAAGCCGGCCGCGCTGGAGAGCATGAAGCTCATCTCCCTGGACCGCACGTCGGCGGGGAGCATCGGGAACGCCCCGAGCCAGGGGTCACGGCTCAACAGGAAAGACAACAGTTCGTCCATATCCACTTGGTCAGCCTTGGGGCATCCCTTCCCCTCGAGGAACTCCGCGAAGAGTTTTTTCCATAGTTGGATCTGCCGGGACGCCTCGTCCAGCATCCTCCCCACGTCTTTGGAATAGCCGAAGTGGGAATAGCAGAGCAGGATAGCGTCCCCGGCCTTTAGCGCCTTTATGGACCGCAGTGCCTGGTCTATATAGAACCGGGGCGGCGAGGCCGGCCGAAGCACGTACTTGTCTTCATCGGCCCCCGGGACGACGCTGTCGAGGCGGGTGAAGGTGCCGGCGGCTTCGCCTGCGAAGAGGACCGGGCCCGCCGGGGTCTTGTAGAAAAAGGAACGGTGGTGGGGCGCGTGCCCCGGAGTATCGACGGCGAGGACCCCCGGGATCTCGGCCCCTTCGGGGATAAAGCGGTACCTGTCAACCGGCGCGGGCTCTCCGTAGGCCGGTGCCATTTCAGGTATGACCCTCAGGCTGCTTTCCCAAAGCCTCGTGGGATCCGCCAGGTGGGGTTTTCCCCTGGGGTGGACGGCCACCATGGCGGCAGGGAAGGCCTCGAGGAGTTCGGCCAAGCCGCCGGAGTGGTCCAGGTGGATGTGGGTCAGCAGGACCAAGTCCAACCTGTCGACGCCCAGGGCGCCCAGCGCTTCAAGAAGGAGTGGGGCCGTCGAGGCCGGTCCCGGGTCGACGATGACGTTCCGCCCCCTGGCCTCGTCCCTGATCAGCCAGACCCCGAAGAAGTGGTGATAGCCCTCCATGGTGAGGGGGAGGTCGATAAGGCTCAGGGTGACATTGGGTGCTGCCTCCAGGTCGAATACCTTCATGGCTGTTCACCTCAAAAACCGATCCCGGTTTATGATCCTAACCTCGCACCTGGAACATTATCCTGTAGCGGCGCCGATTAAACAACGGCAGTCGCACTCCATCCTCTCGGTCACACCCCTTTCTCCGAACACTTGACAATCGAGGAAAAGAGGTCTAACTTTCGTATATCGGTTACATTTCATATGCATAACGGTTGTATACCGACAAGGGGATGCGAAGCTTGAGGAAGAGGTCGAAGACCGACCTGGTTTATGAAGAGATCAAGAAGTTGATCCTCCGGGGGGAGCTCTCAAGCGACACACCGATCTCGGAGAACCACCTCGCCAGGAGGTTCGAAATAAGCCGGACGCCTATCCGCGAGGCTCTGAAACGGCTCCATATGGAGGGCTTCGTCAGGATCATCCCCAACCAGGGCGTATTCGTCCGCGACGTCTCCATTAACGAGGTAAAGGATATATATGACCTGCGGATAGCTCTGGAAGAGTTCGTCATAAAGGAATTGACCAACACCCTTTCACAAGATGACCTTTCCCTGCTTGAGGCCAACCTCGACAGGCAGGAGGAAGCCCTCCTGAAGAATGATGCCTTCGCTTTCCACGAGGAGGACCGCAATTTCCACGACTACTTCATGAAAGCCTACGGCAATGCCATGATAACGGACTTCATAACGAATCTCCGCGACCGGATCGAGGGGATCAATATAAATATGCTCAAGCAACCCGGCAACATGAGACTTTTCTGGGGTGAGCACAAAAAGATCCTGGAAGCCCTTCATAAGAGGGACGCCGAGGGGGCGACCAGGGAGATGGACGAACATCTTAAAGGAGGCAAGGACAGGCTTCTCAGGGGCTGATCCACCGCGTGAAGCGCGGCGGTGACCCATACCGGGCAGGAGGAGGGATGGCGAGGATAGCGAAAGGGTGGTTTCCCCGGCCGGGGGATCAAAAAACCTGTGAGGGAGGTGAACTGTCCGGGTTCACCGGACAGGACGTGAAGATGAGGAAATTGCTGACAGGAATACTGGCGCTGGTTTTGGTTTTCGGGTTGGCAAGCGTTGACACGGCCCAAGCGGCACTCAAGGGCGAGTACAAGCTCACCATGAACGTCACCACCGATACAGCCTGGGGCCAGGGAGGGGTTAAGTTCGCCGAGCTGGTCAAGGATTACACCGGCGGCAAGGTGAACGTCAAGGTCTATCCCAACGCCCAGCTCGTCGGCGGCGACCAGATGCGCCAGGCCGAGATGGTCTCCAGCGGTGCGATAGACTTCATGCTCAACTCCACGATAAACATCGCCCCGATCATCCCCGAATGCAACGCCTTTTCGCTCCCCTTCATGTTCCCCAGTTACGAATCCGTTGACGCCGTGACCGGATCGGCGGCGGGCCAGATGGTCCTGGACGCCCTGGAGAAGCACAACATGGTCGGACTGGCGTGGGGCGAGAACGGGTTCCGTGAGCTCACCAACAATGTCAAACCCGTAGCGCACCCTGATGACATGAAGGGCCTCAAGATCAGGGTCGTGACGCCTATTTATATCGATATCATGAGAGCCCTCGGCGCGAATGCCATAGCCATGAACTGGGGCGAGGTCTTCACCTCGCTGCAGCAGGGCGTTATCGACGGGCAGGAGAACCCCATCGTCGGTATAATAATCCCGAACAAAATCTACGAGGTCCAGAAGTACCTCACCAACTGGCACTACTCCTACGACGCCCTGATCCTGGCCGTCAACAAGAATGTGTGGGAGAGCTTCGACCCCGATATCAAGGAGCAGATCAAGAAGGCCGCCGTCGATTCAATGCAATGGCAGGTCCACGACGTGAGCCGTGTAGGCCTGGGCGACGGCATCGAGTTCCTGAAATCCCAGGGTATGACAGTGACCGATCCTACCCCGGATCAGCTTGCCGCGTTCCGCGAGATGACCAAGGCCGTCTACGAAAAGTGGTCCGAGAACGTCGGCGCCGATATCGTGAAAGCCTTCGAGGAGGCCGTTTCAAGCTTCAAATAATTGGACATGGTCTGGTGGGGGGCCGCTTCCGGGGCCCCCCTGTCCCCGTCCCGGGGGAGGGATCTGTCGGGGACCATCCGATAGGAAGGGAACGGTGCTGGGTATGTTCAAGTTGCTTGACAAGATCGAAGAGTGGACCTGCGTAGTGATGCTTTTTTTCATGGCCATGCTTGCCTTCGTCAATGTGATAGTAAGGTACCTGACAACCTTTTCTTTTTCCTTCTCGGAAGAACTGCTGGTTAACCTCTTTGTCTGGATAACGATGCTCGGAGCCTCGATCGCGACCAGGAAAGGGTCACTGCTCGGGGTCAGCTTTCTTTTCGACAGGATGCCCCCTTGGTTCAAGAAGTTATCGACCGCGATGCTCGTCCTCTGCGGAGTCACCCTTTTCGGTCTTCTTGCCATGCATGGGGTCGATATGGTCAAGAGCGAGTACAGGTCCGGGATGACCACCTACTCCATGGCGCTGCCGATGTGGATCTTCGGGATGGCGGTGCCGGTCTGTGCCTTGATCCTGGTCCTGAGGACGATCCAGAGGGGAATACAGGAGTGGAAGGGCCTGTCCTTACCACCAGTGAAAACCTGCCCGGAGGTGGATCATAAATGAACGTCGACCCGGGAGTCATACTGTTAGGCCTTTTCTTTATCTTCCTTGCCTTCAAGGTGCCCATAGCCGTCGCTCTCGGCATGGCGGGGATGGCCGTCGTCTACTGGTACAACCTGGGAGTGCAAATGTTCGCCCCCGTCTTTTTCGCCAATATCTCCAAATTTTCGCTGCTGGCCATTCCGTTCTTCATCCTCGCCGGGGTCATCATGGGGAGGGCGCAGATCTCCGACAAGATCATCAGGCTGATAATGCTCATGGTGGGGCCCGTAAGCGGAGGCATGGCAATTGTGACGATAATCACGGCCCTTTTCTGGGGGGCCGTTTCAGGTTCGGGCCCGGCTACCGTAGCCGCCATTGGTACCATTCTCATCCCGGGTATGGTAAAAGCAGGTTACGACAGGGGCTTCGCCGCTGCCCTGACCTCATCGGCGAGCGGGTTGGCCATAGTGATACCCCCGAGCATCGGTTTCATCGTCTACGGGGTTATCACGGGGGCATCGATCAGCGAACTGTTCCTCGCCGGGATCATCCCCGGGATCCTGGTGGGCCTTTTCCTTATAGTGGCCGCCTTTATCATCTCGGTGGCGCGGGGCTACAAAGGCGACAGGTTCGGGACGGCGAAGGAAGTTCTCAGGGCCCTCAAGGATGCTTTCTGGGCCCTGCTCACCCCGGTAATTATATTGGGAGGGATATACGGAGGGATCTTCACGCCCACGGAGGCCGCCGCTGTCGGGGTGGCCTACGGGCTATTCGTGGGTTTTGTCATATACCGCACACTCACCCTTAAGGACCTCTACGAACTCCTGGTGGATGCCTGCACTTCCTCGGCGGTGGTGATGCTGGTCGTCGCCTTTGCCGGGATATTCGGGTGGGCGATGATGGTCCTCGGGGTCGTCGAGAGGGTTTCAGCGGCGGTCATAGCCATGAGCTCCAACCCCTACGTGGTCATTGCCCTGATAAACGTGATACTGCTGGTTGCGGGGATGCTCCTGGACGCCATATCGATCTATTACCTCCTGATGCCCATTTTCATGCCCGTCCTTGCCCATTTCGGGTGGGACCCGATCTGGTTCGGGGTGGTCACGACGGTCAACCTCGCCATAGGCCAGGTCACACCCCCCGTGGCGGTCAACCTTTACGTGGGCTGCAATGTGGCGGGTATCTCCATGGATGAGATATCGAGGGCGGTGGTGCCCTTCCTCCTGGCTTCGATCGCGGCTTTGGCGGTGATCGTCTACGCGCCGGGCATCACCCTTTGGCTACCGAAACTGTTGATGCGTTAGCGAATAACCGAGACAATCAAGTCATGCCTGGCCGAGGGGACCAGGCTATCATTACCCGAAATGGGGTGGGGATCCTTGAGCGCGAGGAAAATTAAGGATAAGAAGGGCCCGGACAAGTACCCCAAGGCGCTTCTTGCCCAGTTCTACAAGACAATGTTCACCATCAGGTCTTTTGAAAAAAAGGTGGAGGAAAAGTTCCTGGCCGGCGAGATCCCGGGCTTCGTCCATCTTTACATCGGCGAGGAGGCCGTCGCGGCGGGGGTTATCTCGAACCTCTCGAGGGAGGATCTCATCCAGAGCACCCACCGCGGTCACGGCCACACCATAGCCAAGGGCGCCGATCTCAAGAGGATGATGGCCGAGATCTTCGGCAAGAAGGAAGGGTGTTGCAAGGGGAAAGGGGGCTCCATGCATATCGCCGACCTGGGCGTAGGCATGCTGGGAGCTAACGGCGTCGTCGGGGGCGGTTTCAACATCGCTACCGGGGCGGCCCTGGCCATCAAGATGCAGGGCAAGGACAACGTTTCGGTCGTATTTTTCGGTGACGGAGCCTCCAACCGCGGCACCTTCCACGAGGCAGCTAACATGGCCGCCGTCTGGGACCTGCCCGTGCTGTTCGTCTGCGAGAACAACCAGTACGCCTCCACCACTCCTTACAGGACCACTACCTCCGTCGATGACATAGCCGACAGGGCGGCCGGGTACGGCATGCCCGGGGTGATAGTGGACGGCAACGACGTGTTCGCCGTGTACGAGGGGGCGCGGAAGCTGATCGAGCGGGCGAGAAGGGGTGAGGGCCCGGCTCTCCTGGAGTGCAAGACCTACCGGGTGAAGGGGCATTTCGTGGGGGACCCGGAGCAATACAGGACGAAGGAAGAGGTGAACAAGGTCTGCGAGAGCAACGACCCCATCGACCGGTTCGAGTGTACCGTCCTGGATGGGAATCTCTTCAGCAGGGAGGAACTGGACGGAATAAAGACCTTGGCCGTGAAGGAAGTCGAAGAGGCCCTCGAATTCGCCAGGAACGCCGCGGAGCCGGAAGTATCGCAGCTCTTCGCGGACGTCTACGCGTAAGGATGGGTTGGTGACAGGATCATGAGAGAGATCACATTCTCACAGGCCACGCTGGAAGCGATGGACGAGGAGATGACCCGTGACGAGAGGGTCTTCGTCATGGGTGAGGATATCGCCAGGCAGGGTGGCATCTTCGGCCAGTTCAAGGGGCTCCCCGACAAGTTCGGGAAGGACAGGGTGAGGGACACCCCCATAAGCGAGACGGCCATCGTCGGCGCTGCCATAGGGGCCGCATTGACGGGCATGAGGCCCGTGGCGGACATGCACTTCGCCGATTTCATGGGGGTTTGCATGGACGAGATATTCAACCAGATGGCCAAGATCCACTACATGTTCGGCGGCCAGAGGCCGGTCCCCATGGTGTTAAGGGCGCCGGACGGCCTTATAAACCAGGCGGCGGCCCAACACTCCCAGAGCATAGAGGCCTGGTTCATGCACATCCCGGGCTTGAAAGTGGTCATTCCCTCCAACCCCGCCGACGCGAAGGGGCTTTTGAAATCGGCAATAAGGGACGACAATCCCGTGATCTACTTCGAGCACAAGGCTCTTTTCAACACCCGGGGGCCTGTCCCTGACGGCGAGGTCCTGACGCCCATAGGCAAGGCGAAGGTGGTGAGGGAGGGGAGCGATGTGACCCTCGTGTCCTACTCCCGTTGCATGGGCCTTTCCCTGGAAGCGGCGGACGTCCTTGCCGGGGAAGGAATATCGGTGGAGTGCATAGACCTGAGGAGCATTTCACCCATCGACAAGGAGACCCTCCTTGCCTCGGTGGCCAAGACCACCAGGCTCGTCGTGGCCCACGAAGCGATAAAACAGGGAGGGGTGGGAGCCGAGATATCCGCCATAGTCGCTGAGGAGGGGATCGACTTCCTCGACGCCCCGATCGTCAGGGTGGGGGCGCCCTTTACCCCCGTGCCCTTCGCCCGCCCCCTCGAACAGGCCTACAGGGTCACCCCCGAGAAGATCGCCGAAGCCGTCCGGGGACTTTTCTGAGGGGACTACCGGGAATGACAGGGGAGGATAGCGGATGGAACAGGTGACCATGCCCAAGCTTGGCCTGACTATGACGGAGGGGACCGTTTCGCAGTGGAAAGCCTCTCCTGGGGACAGGGTGAAAAAGGATGAAGTTATCCTGGTCGTAGCCACCGACAAGTTGACCTACGAGGTGGTATCGCCCATCGATGGCGCCGTCCTTGAAATACTGGTCAACGAGGGCGAAACCGTTCCCGTCGGCACCGTCATGGCCGTCCTGGGCGTGGAAGGCGAGAAGGCGGCGCCCCTGCAAGAAGAGAAACAGGGCCCCGGGCCCGCCCCGGAAGAGCCAGCGGAGCGACCCCCGGTTTTGACCCCGCCTTCCGGCGGGGCCGGGGCGAAGGTGGACCTCCCGGAGGCAGGGGCCAGGGGGAAGGAGTCCGCGGCGTCGCCTCTCGCGAGGAAATGGGCCAGGTCTTTCGGGCTCGATCCTGCCTCGATCGAAGGGAGCGGTCCCGGTGGCCGAGTGGTGAAGGAAAACGTAATGAAGGCCTCGGCCCGTTTCCGTGCTACCCCACTCGCGCGGAAGATCGCGAGGGAAGCGGGGATCCCCGTCCAGGAGATATCCGGGACGGGGCCGATGGGCAGGACCACCGCCGGGGATGTGAAGGCGTACCTCGCGTCGCCTCCCGGGGAGAAGGTCAGGGTCTCCCCCGCGGCCGCGAGGCTGGCGAAAGACCTGCGGGTGCCCTTGGAGATGATCAAGGTCCCTGGGAGGATCATGAAAGAGAACGTCCTCAGGGCGGCCGGCGCGGCGAAGGGTAGCGAGGCGGGGGAGAGAAGGGTCCCCCTCACCCAGATGAGGAAGGTCATCGCCGACAGGATGTCCTTCAGCGCCTCGACGATCCCATCGGTTTTCTTCAACATCGAGGCGGACTTCACCGGGTTCATGGCTTTCAGGAAGGCCCTGAACGAGGAGCTTGAAGGGAACGGGGTCAAGGTATCCTTCAACGATATCCTCATGAAGATCTGCGCCAGGGCTTTGGTGGAGATGCCCATGGCCAACGCCTCCTACGATCCCGAGAGGAACGAATACACCCTGCACGAGGACATTAACATCGGGATAGCCGTCGCCGTTGAAGGCGGGTTGCTGGTCCCGAACGTCAAGAAGGTGCAGGAAAAAACCTTGACCGAGATCGCCGGGGAATCGCTGGAACTGGTCAACAAGGCGAGGAGAGGGGAACTTCTCCTGGAAGAGATGCAAGGGGGGACCTTTACGATCACCAACCTGGGCATGTTCGGGATCCACGACTTCATACCCATCATCAACCCGCCCGAGGCGTGCATCCTGGCAGTGAACGCCGTCACGGAGCGGCCGGTCTACAGGGACGGCCAGGTGATCGTAAGGCCCATGTCAATGATCGGTCTTTCGGCCGATCACAGGATCCTCGACGGGGCCGATGCGGCTAGGTTCCTTGCCAGGGTCAGGGAACTGGTGGAAAAACCCTGGATGACCCTCATTCCGGAGCATCGGACCGATAAATGGAGCGTGGACTGATGGCGACGATGATCACTATGCCCAAATTGGGGCTTACGATGACGGAAGGCTCCGTACTGGAATGGAAGAAGAACGAAGGGGATACCCTCAAGAAGGGCGAGATCGTATTGGTGGTTGCGACGGATAAGCTCACCTACGAGGTGGAGGCCCCCAATGACGGCCTGCTCCTCAGGATCGCCGTCAAGGCGGGGGAGACCGTCCCCGTCGGGGCGATACTGGGTGCCGTCGGGGAAAAGGGGGAGGAGATAGACCTCAAGATCGCCCCCCTGGAAGAGGCCGCACCTCCGAGGGAGGAACCTGCCCCAGAAAAGGATAAGGCGCGCCCCTCCGGTGACCTGGAGGTCACAGAACCCGCCCCGGCGAGAGAAGGCACTGCCCGACGGGTGGTGATCATCGGCGGTGGCCCCGGGGGTTACGTGGCCGCCATAAGGGCGGCACAGCTGGGCGGCAGGGTCACCCTCGTAGAGAAGGAGAGCCTGGGAGGCACCTGTGTCAACGTGGGCTGCATACCGACCAAGGCCCTTCTTCACTCGGCGGAGGTGAACCGCACGATCGGGGAAGCCGTCGAAGCAGGTGTCAGGGTCGGCTCCAGGGAAGTCCAATGGGGCGTGGTCCAGGAGCGCAAGGACCAGGTCGTGAAGCAGCTCTCCGAGGGGGTCAAGGCGCTGTTGTCGGCCAACGGCGTCGAGGTCGTCACCGGCGAAGCCTCCTTCAAGGATGAGAGGACCATCGTGGTCCGGTCCGGAGGAGGGGTCGGGGAGATCGAAAGCGATGCCGTGATCATAGCCACCGGTTCGGAGGCAAGCATCCCCCTCATCCCGGGCGCAGGGCTCGATGGTGTCGTAACGAGCACCGGGGCCCTCTCTTTCAAAGAGGTCCCTTCGAGGCTGGTTATCATCGGCGGTGGCGTGATAGGGACGGAGTTCGCATCCCTCTATGCCGACTTCGGGTGCGGCGTAACGGTCATCGAGATGATGCACCGGATCCTCCCCGGCGCGGACGGCGAAGTCGTTTCCGCCCTCAGGAAGGTACTCGAGTCAAGGGGCGTAACGGTACACACCGGGGCGCAGGTTCGATCCATAGAGGCCGTCGGTTCTTCCCTGGTCGTTTCGGCCGATCTTCCCGGCGGGGAAGAAAGGATCGAAGCCGACAAGGTCCTCCTGGCGGTAGGGCGTAAGCCCTTCACGGGAGGATCGAACCTGGAGGCGGCGGGCGTTAAGATCGAAAAAGGAAGGGTCCGCGTCGACCGGTCCATGCGCACCAGCGTGCCCCATATCTTTGCCGTGGGAGACTGCTGCAGCCCGATCATGCTGGCCCACGTGGCGATGATGGAAGGAGAGGTCGCGGCGGCCAACATCTTCGGCCTCGATGAGAAGATGGACTACCGTACCGCTCCTGGTTGCGTCTACACCTCGCCGGAACTGGCCTGGGTAGGCCTTACCGAAGAAGAGGCGAAAAAGAGGGGGCATAAGGTCAGGATCGGCGTCTTCCCCATGATCGGGAACGCCAGGAGCCTGATCTCCGGGGAGACCCGGGGCATGGTGAAGATCGTCGCCGACGATAAGTACGGGGAGGTCCTGGGTGTCCACATCATGGGCGCGAGGGCCACGGACCTCGTGTCAGAGGCATCCCTCGCCATCAGGCTTGAAGCCACCCTGGAGGAACTGGCCGAAACGATACACGGACACCCCACCTTTTGCGAGGCCACGAGAGAAGCGGCCCTTGCCGGCCTGGGGAGGACCATCCACGGCATGCCGCGGGTTTGAACGGGTCCCGCAGCTCGGGAAGGAGAGGGTCGATGAAATTTTTCGATAACCGGACCACCGACCCCCGCTTCAACCTCGCCCTTGAAGAGGTGCTCTTTCAGTCGGTGGGGGACGAGGAGGAAGGTTTCTTCCTTCTCTGGCAGAATGAGCCTACCGTCGTGGTGGGGAGGTTCCAGAACACCCTCGAGGAGATCAACGTCCCCGTGGTGAGGGACAGGGGTATCCACGTGGTACGTCGTGTTTCCGGTGGGGGTGCCGTCTACCATGACTTCGGCAACCTGAATTTCACCTTTATCTTGAGGACCGGGGATCCCCAGGGCCTGGACTTCAGAAAAATGACGGAACCGGTGATAACGGCCCTGTTGAGCCTTGGCGTGGACGGGGGCCTGGTGGGCAGGAACGACCTGGTGATCGGGGGCAAGAAGTTCTCGGGCAACGCCCAGTACATGCGGGAGGGGAGGTTCCTCCACCACGGCACGATCCTTTTCGACAGCGACCTGGATGTCCTTGAAAAGGTGCTCCTGGCGGACCCGGACAAGTTCAAGTCCAAGGGGATCAAGTCCGTGAGAAGCCGCGTGACGAACATTAGGCACCACCTGAAGGGGGAACAGGACATAGAGGGATTGCGGGCGGCGCTTCTTTCAGCCGTGAGGGAGCGATGGTCCGGCCTCGAGACCACCACACCCGCCCCTTCGGTGATGGCACGGACCATGGCTCTCGTGGAGAGCAAGTACGGGACCTGGGATTGGAACTACGGGGCATCGCCGGAGTTCGACCTCCGTAAGGAACGGCGTTTCAGCTTCGGAAAGGTGGACGTCAGGCTCAACGTCCGACAGGGGAAGGTGACCTTCTGCAGGGTCTTCGGTGACTTTTTCGGCAACGATGATATCGACTGCCTCGAGGACAGCCTTGCAGGGACGGAGTTTTCCGAAAAGGGCCTTTCGGAGGCGCTCGCGCGGGTAGAGGTCAGCCGTTACATAGCGGGCATGGACGGACCCTCATTCATCGAACTGGTCCTGGGGTAGCGTTACCCTCACCGTTAACGAACAAGGTGACCTGTCCTCCTTTCTTTTTTCCCTTTTCAGCTCGTTCCCTCTCGTCATGACCAGCCCCTGGATGAGAACGTTATGGTCCGGGCATCAAAACAGGACGGGGATAGAGCTCATCCTTGAACCCGATAAACTCATGTTAAAATGCTTAATGCCGAGGTCCCAAAGGATGTCCCACGCCGATGACTTTTCGGCCCCCGCCGCCGGGACGCAGCTTATACGTGCTTCGCACCCGGGGAGGCGGGATCTTGTTTTGCTCAGGTTCGGTTTTTTCGCGCGACCAAGCAGAGAGGAGAGCATAATGAGGAGAGGAAATTTGAGCGGCCCGGCATCGTGGGGCCTTCTGCTTTTGGTGGTCTTCCTGCTCTTCGTCCCGGCCTGTCCTTCAACGGCGGTAAGCGGGACCGTGACGGTGAGCACCTCCTACAAAAGCCTTCTTTCCACGCCCGAACAGACGGGGATGCTCGACCTCCTGGTCAAGGAGGCCTTTAAAAGGATAGGTCTTGAGGCCGAAGTGATCTTCAACCCCACGGGAAGATCCCTCGAGGACGTCAACGAGGGGCTTTTTGACGTCGAGATCAACAGGATCGAGGGCATGGAGAAACAATACACCAACCTCGTCATGGTGTCGGAGCCCAATATGGTGATGCATTTTGTGGCCTTCGCCAAAAGGGACCTGCCCATCGACGGTTGGGACAGCCTTCGCGGCCTGAGTATCGGTGTCGTCAAGGGGTGGAAGATCCTCGAGGAGAACACCCGGGATTTCCCCGGCGTGACCCTGGTCCCCACCGAGACAGAACTGTTCAACATGCTCGACCGGGACCGCATCGACGTGGCCCTCTACGACGAATTGACGGGCTACGAGCAGATCAGCCTCAGGGGT
>Ga0209718_1002074_pt1 | contig 20566 bp, 26 predicted proteins | sample AD_JPNAS1_MetaG_FD_184420 | JGI IMG/M metagenome (GOLD analysis project Ga0209718, IMG submission 184420) | Active sludge microbial communities of municipal wastewater-treating anaerobic digesters from Japan - AD_JPNAS1_MetaG (SPAdes) (version 2) | ecosystem: Engineered > Bioreactor > Anaerobic... | reverse complement strand
GTGTTGCTTCCGCCGCTTAACGCCTCGACGGAAAGTCTGAAATCGTCAAAATTGCTCATTGTGTGTTATCCTCCTTTTCTTATTCAATCGCCCAAAGTGTGAGCGTGCACAGGCTGATGTCAAACGGTACCGGCGTTCTGGATGTATCCTCGTCGACGACTTCCTCGGTGTACCTGCGCGCCGGTATGTCAATCTCCGCGACGTATTTCCTGCCTGTGGCTGTGCCTACCACGAGGCAGCCTGTGGCATCAAAGCAGATGTCGATGTGCTTCGGGTCGTCCTGCTCGTACTTTGAAAGGTTCAGGGTTAGCTCGTCGTCTCCCAGCGTGATTTTGTTTCCGCTGGTTTCATAGGCGATGTGCCGGTTCTCCGCTTCCGGTGTTTTGTAAATGATGATCATTTTTTACGCTCCTCCATTCTTTTTAATTCGCTATGTGCTTGCTGTGTTCTGGCCGCTATGCACTCGACGTGCTCACGGTGTTCTTTGCTTTGCATGTTTGCGCCAAATGAACGGGCGACGAATGCCTCCCGTTTTTTTCTGTCTTCCGACTTGATTATGATGTTTGCCATAGTCCTCTCCTTCCTTTTTGGTTGCGTTGGCTTCGCAAGCATGGCAGACCTGACGTCCTTCTGGGACGTATTCTCCGCAGCAGACGCATGTGTCTATTGCTGGGTGGGCGGCCATTTTATATGCCTCCTCTCACTCGGCAAATCACGCTTACCGCGGTTGCCGCTCCGGTGAATGCGAGCTTGAAGCCATTTAGCAGCTTGTCGGAAATTCTGAAATCTCCGACACCTCCTCCGGTTACGCTGACCACTTCGACGTCTACGTAGTAGTCCGTCTTGGTCTTCTTTTGCGCTATGCTGATGTTTTGGACGCTGTTGTTGAAAGGGTAGTTTGCGCTGTTGGTCAGGTTGACTGTGACCTTCTCTCCCTTTTCCGCGTCCAGTTCTCTGGCATTAACCTTGGCCATCCTTGCCGCTTCGGTCGCCAGCTGGTCGGCTGCAAATACGCCCTCCTCCAGGTTGTTGAAGTTTTGCGCGTTCTGCGGCGTTCCCTGCTGAATGACTGTTCCTTCCACCGGAGTGTGGGTTATTGTCCCGTCCGGGTTCTGGGTTTCATTGTAGCGGTCGCTGTATTCGGTCACGTGGTCCTGCCAGTAAGTTCGCTTGTATGCCATGTTTTACACCTCCTGTATTGAAAATGTGAACCGGTAAAGGACGCCATTTTGCACGCTGGCTACTTCGATGTTCTCCGGTTTCGTTGCCCAGAGCTGCCCGCTTGTGTCGTAAAGCTGCACCTCTGCTATTGTTGCTGCGCCTGTGGTGTTGATCGTAAAGTAAACGGCGACGCGTCCGTCGGATAAGACCTCCCGCTTGTGGATTGGTGCTTGGTAGTAGGTGGCTCCTATCTTGTACTTCGCGTATGCGATCGTGCGATCAATGTGTGCTTTAAAGCTGTTTATTGCCGCTGCTGTGAGCATGGTTTTCCTCCTTTCTTAAAGCCTCTGGTGAGGCATTCCGCAGAGCCTGCTTTCAAAAACGTAACCATCAGCGCCAGGCTCCGCTGTGATTCCTGCTTCCGGCGCTCTGCCTTGTATATTCCGATATGGGTATGTTCCCGCCATTCTGGACCGAAAGGGGTACCTCTCTACTTCTGGCCGCACTCGAATGTCGCAGCTGCTCTCCAGGACGATCTCCGTCGCTATGTGGGACGGTTTCGCCCTCCGGATCAGCTCCATTGTCTTCTGGTATTCAAATAAGCCAGCGCCGTTGATTATGATTTCTATCCGGTATTCGTCGTTGTGTTCTTTGACCTCTGCTGTCCTTCCGCTTGCCTGGGTGATGTATTGTTCAAGTCTTGCCGGGTTCATGGGCGCGTATTTCCAGCGCTTCGACATTACTTTTTGCCGTCTTGTTTCAAGCGGGAGGTTCTCGTCCGTTGGTATGTGATACCTCTGCTCCCAGTAGAAAAGTCCCCATGTGGACGTCTCCGGTGAAGCCTGGTATCTTAGTTCCTCGATGTAGGTTCGCGCCTCCTCCAGCTCTATCCCCATGATTTCAAAAAGCCATCTCGCGGTGTATGCTTTGTCGTAAATAGGGGAGACGCTGGCGATCATTCGCTTGCCTGTTTCGGTTGTTGGTATATTCATCGCTCCACCTCCTTAAGATGCCGTGACGGTTCCCGTTACCGGGTATTCGTCGTCATCTATCGGAATGTTGGCCGCGCCGCCGTTGACTGTTAGGTTGCTGTAATCTATGACGCCGTCGATGCCTGTGAGAACAGCCGCCACTCGGGTGTAGCGCACGACGCTTTCTTCCTTGGCCTCCGCGTAATATTTCAGCATTGCTGCTTTGAACGCGGTTTCTATTGTTCCTGGGTCATATCCAGCTTCAAGCTGCAGAGTGAACGCGTAGTCGATTGTGAGCTCGTTGGGTCGGTCTACCGTGACTGTGGCTCCTATCGGCGCCTTGCGCTTTATCCGGTCTCCTGGGCTTACGATGTATTCGTAAACCTCCCCGATGATCGTCGGGTTTGCTGCCGTTCCGTTGCTGTCAAGCAGAATGATTTTGACCGTTCCGGGTCCTTGCCATTCTGGTATAACGAGTGCTGTACCGACTCCGTCCACTTCTTCTGCCCATCGCTTGTAGTCCGAGTCGTTCCCGACGAAGGATTCACCGGCTCCGGCGTTCGCGTCGTCTATCCTCTGCCAGAGGTCGTCGTCTGATTCTTCCTCTGTTCCTCCGGTGATCGGCGCCTGGTTCGTTATCCCGGTTATCCCTTTGATTGGGGTCTTCATGATCACGATTGAGTCCTCCGCGACGTTCCCTTTCGTGCCTGCTTCTACTGCTTTGACCAGGATGTCTGCTGTGCCGCTTTGGTCTATGTCCGTGTCGGTTATTACTTCGTATTCGATTGCTGCGGCTCCGCCTGTTGCCGGTACTGCAAAGATAAAACCTGCAGGGATCGTTGTTCCGGTTATCCCGGTTACTGTCACGGTTCCCGATGCCTGGTTTGCCGCCTTCCTTGTCAGTCCTACTTCCGCTGCGTGAATGTCGAGCCATTCTCCATATGCCCACATGGGGTGCATGAGCTTGATGGCTTCCATTAGCTCGAATTCGAGCAGTTCCGCCTTCTCGTTGGCGGTTGGCTTGGTAAAGTCCCAAGGAAAGCCGGCCTGTGTGTCGTCGATGTCCTCCGGCAGCATGTCCATCATTCTTTTGTGGATTGTCTCGCTGTCTTGCCCTTCCATCCACGCCGGTGCTATAAACTCCGGTCTTGCCATGTTCTCACCTCCTTACGTTTTGTAGTAGGCCGCGAGGCGTATTTCTTCCCACTCTTTGCCCTTGACCGTGAATTCGCATTTGAGTTCTCCTGGGGAGTTCGTGAATTCAAAGTTCCGGACGTACTCGGTCGCCTTGTTAACCATGAGTGCCTCCGTGATGGTTCGCTCTATGGAAGACTTGACGGCCTCAATGTCTGAATGCGCCAGCGCCTCTTTCATTTCTGTTCCGATGTCGCTGTTGTAGGAAAGGTGCGCCATTCGTTCCGTCATGGCGACTTTTACGCACCATTGCGCGTATGCCTCTCGTCCTTCTGCGACGGTCATCTTTCCTGCTCCGTCGCGTCTGAAGTCGCCGATACTGTAATCAAAATAAACGCTGCCTTTGTATTTCTGTTCTTCTGCTGCGGTTGTCGTTACGAGTTCCGGGACATCGAATACGGGGTATAACTGGTTTATGTTTTTCATTTCCGTGTCCTCCTTAAATCGACGCGGCTAGCAGAATAATATCAACCACGACCGCCTCGTTCTGTACCCATGCCACGAGCACTCGGTCGCCAGGCTTCAGCTTCCTCATTTTCTCCGGTATGAGCACGTTGTGGCTGTGACCTCCCTCATCTATGTGGCTGTGGGAGCCAGAGCCGCTCTCCTGTGCGTGTTCTCCGCTGGGTCCGTGTGAATGTATCCCTCCGGTCGGTGTCGTCGTTAAAACGGCACCTGTGGCGCCCAGCGTGAGCTGTCTGCAAACGGTATAGTCCGTTTTTGGTATTGGTATTGGGTATGTGTTTGTGAGCAGGCTCATGTCGCTCTGGATTGCTCCGAAGTCAAGCAGGAGGGGGGATTCTCCGCACGCCTTCATTCGCTCCTGGAGGACTTTTCCGAGCTTGCTCATTCCTGGGTTGCCGCTTCCGCTCATGGCGTGTCCTCCTTATACTTTTCTTAGGTGAGCGACGTTCGTCCATGTATTGATTCCGGCTATGGAGCTGCCGCCGCTCTTTTTCTGCTTCTTCCCGAGCAGCATGCATTTCACTCCGCCCTTTACGACCTCTTTCCCTCCGTAGGTCGTCTGGGTTATGGTGTGGTAGTAGTCTTGCTTTACCCATCCCGGAATTTTTACGCTGCCTGGGTAGTAGTCGCCTGCTGCGCTGATTATCTCGACGAGGTCTCCGGTCTTGAATGCCGTCGCCGGTGCTGCGCTTTGCTGCGTGCTTGCTGCCGGTTTCGCTTCTTCCATGGGCTTTATGTCCATGGACATGGTCTTGGCCGCTGCGTCGTGCCATATCGCCTTTACGATGTAGTATCCGTTCAGGGTTCCGGCCTTAATGTGGACGCGGTCTCCCTTGCGGATCATGGGGACGTCTGGCGCGTTTACGGTGCGGACCTGGTCCGGCTTTCCCATCTCGTCGATTATTTCCTGTGCTGCAGCCTTGGCTGTCGCCAGGGTGTCGTCTTCGTCCCGGACGTAGATTTGCTGCCGTATGCCGTATTTAGTCAATCCATCGACCACGGCTTCCACGGCCTGCTTTCCTTCCGAGTCTTCTTTGCCGACGACCTTTACCCGGGTCACGAGGGTGGTTATGCTCATCATGTCCCTTGCGATCTCCACGTTCTTGTCCTCGTCAAAGTGGTATATCGTTGTGTTGTTTCCTTCGGGCAGGACGCTCACCTTGCCCTTGGAGCTCCGGACGAAGCACTTCGCTCCGCCTTTTTTCTTTGCGTCATCGAGCAGCTGAATTATTATGTCGCTTAAATATTCCGCCTTGAACAGCGTTTTTGCATGGGCGACGTCCGGTCCTTTGTATTCTCCGATCGGGATTCCCCAGTCGTTGAATATCCCGGTGATCGCGGACTTGGTGCCGGTGCCTGCGCTGTAGTAGCGGTTGTCCTGGCTGCCCTGTAGGTTGATTAAGTCGTCGTATGCTGTAATGTAGATGATGTTGCCGCCTCCGCTGAACAAGGGGTCCCACTCGGATATTTTGCCGCGAGCGACTTCTTCCTTCCCGGTTCCCCAGTCTGCGATTACTGCGATTACGCAGCCCGGCTTTGCTATGCTTGATAAAAGCTGTCCTTCGTGCTTGATGTTGGCCATGGAGAAGGAAATGCGAAGCGCCAGCTCCACTTCGCCCTCCTCCCAGCCCAGGTCTTCGGTCGTTCCTGTGATGTCTATCTCTTTTCCCGCTTCGGTGACGAGGATCAGCTGGTACTTCACTTTTGAAATGTCTATCATTGTTCCTCGCCTCCTAACTTGGAATTGTAAATACTTGTCCCGCCCTGATTAGCGACGGGTTGCTGCCTATGGCCACTTTGTTCGCGTTGTAAATCTCCATGTAGCGATTTCCATTGCCCAGGTATTTCTTCGCGATTGCCCACAGGCTGTCTCCGCTGGTCACGGTGTAGGTGGTTGCCTTTGGCGGCTCCGGTCGGGTTCCGCTGCTTACGTTGCTGTTGGTGGGGGAGACAGGCTGCATTCCGAGCTCGCTGACGGTATAAACCATCATGTCCTTTGCCTCGATAAATGAAATGCTGTATTTGTAGTCTCCGGCTCCGCCCGTGGCCTCCGCTGTGAAAGCGTCCAGGTATACGTCGTGGTTTATCACAGTCTCTGTAACCATCAGCTTCAGGCGGGTGCCGTTCTTCCTCCAGCTCTCTAAAGTGTTTATGATCTCGTTGGGCGCTTTCCAGTGCTGTCGTTTTACGTAGCTCGCGTTCTTCCGTTTTGCGCCGGGGAGGATCGTGTTGCTCCAGCTTATGTCTGTGAGCTTTTGTCCTTTGGGGAGCTTGATTTCCCCGGCGTTTATTATGTCGTAGCTCTGAAACTTCCCGGAAGTCTTGAGCTTTACGGTGTCCGGGAGCATCGACAGCGCCACTCGCGTCCCGCTTTTAATATCGGTGATGTAAATGTCCATCGCGCTCCTCCTTATGCTTTAACTGGCATGTTTACAAAAATGCGGGCGAGTCTCTCCGCCAGCTCGTCGCCGATGTCGTCGGCCATGCTGCGGATATGCGCTTTCAGAACGGTGAGGATTTGCTCGTCGTCTCCGGCGCTGCCTGTGCCTATTGTAAACTCCGGGTTTGCGGCGACGTCTATCTTGATTGTTACGCCTCCGCTGTTGTTGCCGGTGGCTACCGGCATGTCTTCGTCGTCCAGTTTTATCTTTCCGACTACGCCTCCGTCTGCGTATGGCCTTACTCCCAGCAGTTCTCCTGTCTCCCTCCATAGGTCTATGCCGCGCGTTCTTTTGCTTGGTGATAGAGGGATTAGGCTTTCGGCTCCTGCTTCGGCCACGATTCCCATGTGCGGCTTTGTCATGATTCCGCCGTGGGCGTGTTCGAGGATGCTGCCTTTTCCTTGGCTGGTGGTCAGTCCGGTTTCTTTCGATCCCTTCTGTCCTAAGCCTCCAAGCCAGTCTTTGAAGCTCGACCACTTGTCGCCGATCCATTCGCCTATTCCGCCGAGTTTTTCTCCTACCCAATTCCAGGCCGTGGTTGCTCCGCTTTTAATCGGTCCCCAGACGTTGTCTTCAAACCATCCGGAGACGCCGTCCCATGCGTTGCTTACGGCTGTCCAGGCTGCGTCAAATTGCGTCCCCAGCCATTCTCCGGCTGTTTCTGCTGCGCCTTTCACCGGCTCCCAGACTGTTTCGCTGAACCAGTCTGAAACGGTTCCCCAGGTTTCGCTTACCCAGGTCTTGGCGCCGTCCCATTTCTCGCTTACCCATTCGCCTGCGGCTTGCGCTCCGGTCTTTACCGGCGTCCATATGCTTTCCTCAAACCATCCGGAAAAGTCCGACCAGCGGTCTCCTACCCATGTCCGGGCTTCGTTCCACCTGTCGCTTACCCATTGGCCTGCTGTTTGCGCCGCGCTGCTTACGGGGCCCCAGACCGTCTCGCCAAACCAGCCGGAAAAATCCGACCACTTGTCGCCGATCCAGTCTCTTACTTCGCTCCATGCTCCGGCTGCTATGTTGATTGCTGAAATCCCGACGTCTTTTACCGGGGTCCATACCGAGGTGTCGAACCAGTCGCTGAAGCCGCTCCATTTGTCGCTTATCCAGTCTCCGGTTGCTCCCCATTTGTCGGCTATCCAGTCCCCGGCGTTCGAGGCTCCTGTTTTGATGGACTCCCAGAATTTCGTTAGTCCGCCGTCCTTATCCGTTGCGTCTGATAGCGCTTTGCCTGCCTGGTTGCCGCCCAGAAGTGCTCCCACGCCTCCTACGCCTGCTCCTACGAGGGCGCCGATGGCTGTTCCTACTCCTGGCACTACCGAGCCTATAAGCGCTCCTGTACCTGCTCCTGCGGCTACCATGCCGGTCTTGGTGCCTGCCGTGACGTATTGATCTTTGGCTCCTTTTGTGTCGCCTTCTTTGCTCTTGCCGATGCCTTTGAATAGGTCAATCGCTGCGCTTCCAAGTCCAAGCAGGCCGCCGATTATTCCTGCGCCTCCTGCTACGCCTGCAGCTGCCGCTCCGCCTACCGTAGAGGCTGTGCTTCCGAGTGCGATTCCAGCCTTAGCGAGTCCAGCCGTGAGCATGCTGCCTGTTGTGCCAAGGACGATGTCTGTTCCGGCTGCAGCGGTTGGTGCAGTAATTACATAACCGCTGCCGAGGCCACTTGCTGCTCCTGCGGCTGCCGGTAGTGCCAGCTGTGCCCCACCTGTGAGTAAAGCCCTCCCTGCGGTGGCTCCGGCGGTGACTGCTGCTGTTCCGGCTGCGGCTCCGCCTGCAGATGTAAGCAGATTAACCGCTGTTCTGGCTGCCTGGCCTATGTTGTTTACGCTTTTGCCGTAAACATTGACCACGTTGGCCGTTACCGTCATGGTGGTCGTTGTGTATGCGGATGGTGAGGCTCCGGGCAGCGTGTCCCCACTGCCTTTTTTGAAAATGTTCTTGATGTCTGTAATCAGGCTTTTGGCTTCCTTTACGCCTCTGTAAATTCCGCCTATGAGCTTGCCTCCCAGGACTACTCCCAGTACCGCTACCACTTCCTTGTTGTTGTTTGCCCAGTCTTTGAGGGCTTGGGTTATCTGCTCTGTGTCAAAGCCTTCTTTGAAGCCCTTCAGGAAGCCTGCGCCTACGGATTTGCCTTCGCCTATGGTGTCGCTTACGTTGATTCCAAGCAGCGCCAGCAGTCCCATTGTGATTCCGCTGCCGATCCCTTTGCCTATACTGGTCGCTTTGTCGGCAAAGAATTGCTTTCCGGTGCTGTTCCACCATGAGCTGAACGGCTCCGCGATGATCTTGTCCCAGGCTATCTTTATTTTTCCCCAGACGTCTGCGTTCTCCCAGTCTTCTCCGCTGGTGAATTCCCGAATGGTTTCCCTTAGCCATGCCACTTTTCCGTCGATGTAGTCCATCACTTCGCCTATGGCCTTTTCTATCGCTGGCATCTTGCCTGTTAGCCACGAGGCAAATTGCCGCAGGTATGGGGAGAGCCTTTCGCCGAGCGAAATCTTGACGCCCTCTACCGCGCTCTGCAGCAGGGTAAATGAACCGGCCACGTTGTCGAGCATGATTTCTGCCATTCTTTCCGCTGTTCCCTGGCTGTTTGCGATCGACTCTGACAGACTGTCGAAGTCTTCCTGGGACGCGTTCATAATGGCCAGCATTCCGCTCATGGCGTAGCTGCCGAATAGCGTTGATGCTGCTGCGGTCTTTTGCGTTGCGCTTAATTTTGAAAAGCCGGTTCTTAGGTCGGCCATGACGGTGTGGAATGATTGCGCGTTCCCGGTGCTGTCCGTCATGCTTACGCCGAGCTCTTTCATGAGCTTCTGCTGTTCGTCTGTCGGTGTTACCAGGTTGCTTATTGCGGTTTTTAGTGCGGTTCCGGCCATGCTGCCTTTTACCGACGCGTTGGCCATAAGCCCTATGGCCGTGGCCATGTCGTCTATGCTGTATCCCATGGCTCCGGCGATTGGCGCGACGTACTTGAATGTCTCGCCCATCTGGGCTACGTCCACGTTGGTCGCTGCTGCCGCTTTTGCCAGAACGTCCGCAAACCGCGACGTGTCCTCCGCCTTCAATCCGAAGGCCGCGAGAGTGTCTGTTACGATGCTGGCCGTTGATGCAAGGTCGAGGCCGTCTGCCGCTGAAAGTGCGAGAACGCCATCGATACCAGCGAGCATTTGCTGTGTGGACCAGCCTGCCTGCGCCATGTATGTGAAGGCTTCCCCGGCTTCTGTGGCGGTGAATTTTGTCGTTCTTCCCATCTCCTTGGCCTTTTCGGTAACCGTTTCTATTTCCTTGGCTGTCATTTCTCCGACGGCCTGCACCTTGCTCATGGTCGCCTCGAAGCTCGCGAAGGTGTCTATGGTGTCTTTCAGTCCGACTGAAACTCCTATTACGGCTCCAAGCTGTATCAGTGGGTTCTTCAACAGGTTTATTACGCCTCGGATCGGCGCGGTTGCCTTGTCGAGAACGGTCATCGTTACGCTCCAAACCTTACCGGTTATTCCTTTAAGCGATGTACCTATTCTTCCGGCGACGGCGCTCGCCTTGTCCACCGCCTCTATAACTGCGCTGAATTTGGTCTTGTTGAATTCGTCCATCTTCGATTTTGTTTTCTCGATGGTCTTGTCAAATTGTGATATTTTCTTTGTCGCTGACGATACTCCGGGGTCGGTCTTGTCCTGCACCTCGATGGGAATTTCGATCCGGAATGTTTCTCTTGACACGTTCCCCTCCTTTCCCACTAAAAAAGAACCGCCCTTGTGGGCGGCTCTTGGTAGTGAATTATTTTCTCGTAAAAGTAGAATGGGCATCGTGTTTTCTCGGTTAATAGGAAAATCTATACGTCTTCTGGCTGTTGATTGTGCTCTATTGCTATCCGGGTGGATGCAAACATAAAAGCTCGGACGCCGGGCGGCTTTGCCATGACTTCGTCCGGGGTTAAGCCAGTTTTTTGAAAAATATGATGCAGGACGGTTGCCAGCCCGCCTGCTTCTATGAGTTTTTTGCTACTTCCTCCAGCGTGGAGCTGTATCCGCTGATTTCGTCGATCTTGTTCAGTACCGCGTCCTTTTCTCCGGCGCGGAGCACTTTGTCGATCATGTCGATGCCGTTGGTTACGTTAATCTTTGGAGCTCTCCATGCTTCTTTGTTGTCCCATACCTTTGCCCTGTCTTCCTCTACGGTTGCCTCGTAGATCAGCTGGCTGCGGTATCTGGTGGCGTTTGTGTCCTCGGGGAATTTAATTCCCAGCTGCTTGTTCCTGACGTATTTCGTGTTCTTCTCTTTGCAGCGGTTGTATTCTTCCTCCGAGAGCGGCCTGATTCGGAATGTAAAAAGAACCACGCCTCCGCGTGCTATCTCTATGGGTACCAGGCTTTCCTCGTCTTCGCGGAAGTCTGCAGCAGCAAGAAGCCCTTTCAAAATGTCACCTTCGTATGTGCGAAGCTGGGCTTTTGCTTCTTCTTCGGTCAGGTCTGCGTCCTGAATGCCAGTCTTTTTGGTTTTCTCGGTATCTGCCATTTCGATTTCCTCCTATCAAAAATCAAAAATTAAGCCCGCACCGGTGTCTTTTCCGGCGCGGGCTATATTGTTATGGTGTTCCGCTTGCTTTTAGGCCCTGAGTAGGCTCTGAAGCTCAGGCGGGTCGTTGACGTACAGGCTCCATGCTCTCTTGATGATGTCGCCCACGGAGAGGTTCTGCAGGTCGATGGTACCGCTCGGCACGACGCCTCTGTATACCATGCGCTGCTGGCTTCCGTTTCGTCCCTGTACCACGCCTTGGAAGCTCCATTCGGGCATGACTCCGGTCGAGAAAGCCTCGAACAGCTCCTTGATGAAGGTTTCGTCCTCGATGACGATCTCCGTGAATGTGAGAGTGACGCCATACGACTGAAAAACTTCATGCTCCTGCGCGTCTCCGAGCGGCTGGTACTTCGCGTTCGAGACATTGACTTGGGTCTGAAAGGTTTCAACCGAAGCCAGCATTGTTCCCGCTGAATTGAAAAGCGCGCCGTCTTTACCGGTGAGCGCCTTGCGGGTGTCTATCGGTCCTCTGTTATTATACATGCTCGCTTCCTCCTTTCTTAGGCTTCAGCGCTGAACCTGAACCTGAAGGTCAGGTATGCGCGCTCGATGCTGTCGATATCGTCTACTGCGAGGATGAACCATGCGCTGTCTCCAGCTGCCGGGTTCGACGGGTCCTCCATGCAGGTTCCGCTTATCAGCTTCTTCTCGCCGATCATCCTCTTGATGACTCCGTTGGCTCCGGCGATGATGGCTGCGCGTCCGTCGCTGTCGTTGTTGACCTTGCCGATCAGTGGTGCGGTCGTGTCGGCTACTCTGTCGATAAGCTCGAAGCGAGTCTTCACGCGGCGGATTTTCTTCCAGCCTGCGTCCTGATTGCCGCTTGGCGTTACCAGTGTGTTGATGCCCTGCTCAATCCAAACCTGACCGGCTGTGTTCACGCTCAAAACAAGGCAGCCGCTCTGCAGGGCTGTCTCGATTTCGGTGTTGGTCAGCGGTTCTGCAAGGCTCACCATTCCGCTCACGACTTCGTGTGTTAGGCTTTGGTTAGACGGGATTGCAGCTACCATGCCTCCTATGCGTGCTGCGAGAAGGTATCCCTCGTACAGCGTGCCGCTTGCGTCGTATGCGCTGTTCAATGGGTAGATGATCTTCTCATCGTTGAATGCTGCGCCGTTCGTCATTCTTGTTGCCAGCGCGATGGATTTCGGCTCTGCTAATACCGCCATGCAGTTGCTTCCGGCCGCGTATATCCTGTCAATGAATGCCGCTACTAGTGCGTGGGTTGCGGTGTCTGATGTGTCCACGATGAGTACGTTCCATGCTGCCGCTTCGAGCAGGTTCAGCGCTGCGCTGTATTCTGCTGATGTGGCTGTCGGGTTCGTTCCTGCTGTAAAAGCTGTACTCGCTACAGCTGCGAGCGTCTTATTGCCGTCTGCGACTTTGGTTGCTGTGAAGTTCTGGCTGTTCGCGAAAGCTGCGACAAGCGCTGCGGGTTCTCCTACTCCACCAGCTCCCTTGGCAAATGAAACCTTTTCAAATTCCAATGTCCCGGAGTAGATAATGCAGTCTCGCTTCGTTGCGTCTGCGAGGTTGTCCTTAATCGTTATCGATAAGGCCCTTGCTCCTACGTATTTGGCGGTGATGGTGACCGCATCGACCGGTATTGCGGTTGTGTCCTTCAGGGTGATGGTTGCTGCCGTGCCTCCGGTTCCTGCTCTGACGGCGGCTACCTTGGAAGCTCCGCCTGCCAGCATTTCGTCCACGATGTTGACCGTGAGGTTGGTGCCGGGCGCTCCGAAGGCTGCAGCTGCGTCTACTGGGCTTTCTATCCACGTAACTTTGTTAAGCGGTCCCCAGTTTGCTCTGATGATTGCTGCGCCTACGCCGTTACTTGCGCCAGCGAGCTCTACGCCGCCAGCGTTCTCGTATCTGGTGTAAACGCCGGGGCGGATTTTGGTTTCGCCCACTACAAATGTTCCAGACATGTTAATTTACCTCCTTCTTCATGAATGTGCTGATGATTTTCTCTGCAGCCTGTTTTGTGGCTTTTTCAAGTCCCGCCACGCGGAAGGCTGCAATTACGCATTCCGGCATTACTCCGAATACGGCCTTGCTATGCTGCGCAAGCTCGGCGACGGTGTATTCCGGTTCCGCTTCTGGGGCTGTTTTTACTTCGGTTTCTTCGACCGGCTGTTTGATTTTGTCTGCCATGCGTATGCTCCTTTCTGGTTATAGCGGTTCTTTGCCGCATAGCTTCGAGTTCATCTCGTAGCCCTGCGTTAGCGGTTCCGCTTCGATTGTTGTGTCCGCCTCCACATATAGGTGCCTTGGCGTTAGGTCTGCGTCCGGGTCCTACATGCCTATGTGCATTAAAGGCGAGATGATTGCTCGCCGCAGGATTCCGAAGCGCATTTGTATCCTGATCTGTCCTTGCGATAATTGGTCGAGCCCTGTGTCTGCTGAAAGCCTCCGGATTCTCATTGGGGAAGTGTCCAGCATTATGACTTCTCCTCTTGTTGCCAGGGTGTCTGTCAGGTATCTGATCCAGCGTAGCCTTTCCTCAGCTGTTGGTGCGAAAACGTGACCGGCGATTACTCCGTTCATCCAGGCTACCGTGTTCGTCTCGTCCGACGTCTCCAAGCTTACCAGTCTGAAATAAAAAACAGGCTCATTCGCCTGCGGTTCGAAGTATTCATCCAGCCTGTCGTGCCCGATGACCGTTGCGGTTGGCTCCCACTCCTTCGTGAAGTGGTTCATGGCCAGGATAGGGTCCGGGTCGCTGGTTATTTGGTTCGGGAAAGCGAAAACGTCAAACTGCATTGATGCACCTATGATTTGCTCTCCTCTTTCAGCTTCGTTGTCGGCGCTGAAGTTGTCCGTTCTGTGCCAAGCGAGGCAGTATGGAGGCTCTCCTTCCGGCGTCATAAAAATGCCGCAGAGTGCCTTTCTTGCCTCCGGCTCTATCTCCTCCGGCATCACTGCCGAGTCGATGGACCAGATGTTGATTGTCACCTTGCCGGACGTCTGTCTCTCCGGGTTCGCCTGCATGTCCACGGCGTAATCTATCCGCGGGTATTGTTGCGCTCCCTTCCAGCCTCCTGTGTCGGCAGGTGCGTTTTGGTAAAAGACGGCGGCTTTGCCTTTGTACTTAGCCAGCTTGTTCAAAAGCTCCGGCCACGCCGTCATCCTCTCGTAGATGAGGTCTTCAAGCGTCCTCGCCATTTGGGATTTCGCCATCCGTGTAAATTGTCACGAGGTCGTTCGTCCACTTAAGCTCCCATGTCTTCCCGCCGACCACTTCGCTGGCCGGGATCACGAAGTAATTCGTTACGTTGCCTATCCCGGGAAGCATAAGGACGGTTAGTTGTTTGTCCGTCATGGCTGTGATTATCCCGTTCTTTGGCTCCGTCCAGCCTTCGCGCTTGGCGTTGATTAGGTTGCCTTTTTGAACGTATTCCGGGTCGAATATTTTCTCTGCTATGTCTTTGATTATCGGCATGGCGTGCCTCCTCCTTCCTGCTTTATTTGTTCAGGTATGGCTCTCCGAATATCGCCATTACCCTTGGTTTCGCATCGTCGATGATAGGTTCCTCAAAGGGTCGCGGCGCGATCCTGTCGGTTCCTTCCTGCAGCCACGGTGCGTATTTTACGTCGGTGTGTATGCTGGCGATTACTTCACCGTCCGCTTGTCCTATTGCCCTGGCTCCCCAGCTTATGCGAAGCGCTCCGCTTCTGACTGCTGGTGCCTCTCCGGGAGCTGAAGCTCTGTATACTCCCTTCGTTGTGTAGGGCAAGCGGTAAACCTTGCCGGTGCGGTGTCCGCATAGCACTCTTAATGCTGAATTCCTCAGCTCGTTCGATGCTCTGATCGCTCTTGATTGAGCCTGCGTCTTTGCCGACTTCACGGCTGACTTTACCGCTTGCGTGAATAAGTCGTTTGTTGCCTTTACGTCAATCTGCATGAGTATCGCTCCTTTCCTCGGCGTAGTAAATCGTCCATATGCCAAGGCTGCCGGGTTCGTTTACTCCTTGAATGTAAAAGTACCGGTCGCCGAGCACCAGACGGTCGCCTTCTCCTGCGAGGGGAGTTCCTCTCTGCGTGATCGTGTGGGTGATGGGGTGTTGCTGCTGTTGCCAGCGTTCTCTCTCGTCCGGGTCCGCGTCAGCAAGAACCGCACGCAGGATGATGTCCGGCACCGGTTTATATCCTGCCGATACCCGCCCGCGTGCGGTAGTGTCTTCGTTTCTTTTCTCGATGGTAAAGTCTTTGAAAAGGTTCCCGGGTCGGAGGTACATTGGGCTGCCTGTTCTAATCATGCCGTTTCCTGCCTCCCTCCGTTCCGCCTGCTACATGGTTGTTATGCATTCCCTCGTAGAAATAAGGCGGTTTCTCGGTTATGCTCCGGTTCAGGCTTGGTGCGGCCATCTTGCTGACCTCTTTCGAGAGCTCATCATGTAGTGCCTTCCAAGCGTCAAACCGCCCGCGCAGCTCCAGCGAAAGGGGGCCGACCTTTGTGTTGACCTCGTATGCGAAGCGATGAAGGATGCTGCCGAGCAGCTCCAGCTTCGCTTTTTTCCATTTGCCCGGGTACCTGCCGATGATGGCGTTGTATTCCTCGTCCGTCAGGGCGCAGGTTTCGGCGCCGCCTTCGACCATGGTGTCTCCAAGCTCAAAGCGCATACGGTCCTTTCCGTTCTCGTTGATTTTGGCCGGGTCATACGTGTATGTCTTAGCCATTACGCATCACCTTGGCCTTCGTCCTCCTCTGTGCCGCCTTCCACTTCGGATTGAATTTCCTTGATCCGTTCTGTGATCGCTGTCTTGACCGTTTTTCTCTGGTCCAGCGCGTCAATCAAAATCAGGGCTTCCTCCGTTTCAATTTCACCTACGGCCTTGGCCGCTTCCCCCGCGTTGAGCTGCATGGTCGCTACCGCCTTTACGATGTCGTCAGGCGTCGCTACGAGCTCGAGAACGCCTCCTTTTGCGGTAATGGGTATAACAATACCCTCCGGCTCATTCTTGCGAATTTGGGGCGGTTCTGTGGCTTTGGCGGCCTTTTTTTCGAGTGCCTCTATCTTTGCTTTGAGGAATTTGTTTTCTTCCTGCAGTGATTGTGTTTCCACTGCCGGGGCTATGAAGCCCTGCTTGATTAAGGCTCTCTCGCGGCTCGGAAGAACGGCTTCGGAGGGGATAGCGTCGCCTACGTTATAGGCGACGCCTCCAAACGTACATGGTTTAATGCATGTGTAACCGTTCATCGTGCGCTCCTCCTTCCGCTTATACGCACTGGTCGAAGTAAATCGCCAAGTCGTCAGAGGTCTTCTTCATGTCGGTTGCCATGAGGCCCTCGATGAATTCAGAGTGCGTGCCTTTTTCGCCTTCGAATTGATCCATCGCGGTGTACTGGCCGTTGCCGAGCATATCCCATGTGAAGATGTAGCCTGCGCTGGGTTCGTCGATGGACGGGCTGTTGGTAGCATAGCAGAGGAGTGCTCCGTCGGTTGCACATACAAACTGCATGTTCTCCTGACCGATTCCGCCTGCGTTGTAGGTGCTCTCAAGCACTTTTACCTGCTCGATCTGCAGGATGGCTGCGAGGGCCTGTGTGGTTACGACAGCGGGGTTCGCGGTGCTGCCGGTGTACTTCACACGCTCTACGATGTCCGGGTGGTTCTTCAGAGCGTTGAATGCATCGACGCCCAGAGCCAGTCTGTTGGGCTTTCTGCGTCCGCTCTGCTTGATGTCCTTCATGCGGGCATCGAAGAAGTTCACGGGGTCGAAGTTGGCATCATTGAACCTCAAAAACTGGTTAGGTCCGGGGTTCGCGGGTACGCCTGTCCAGACGTTCTGCCATGCAGCTGCATTGAAGAAGTTCTGGGCGAAGAGGATATCGAGGTGGAGCTTCAGCTGCTCGGTGGCAAATCTTACTTTTGCCCTTCTGGGGTCTGCGACTCCGGGAGCTCTGCTCCTCTGGTAGTTCAGTGCGTCGATCTGGTCTACGCCTACGATGACCTGATCCACTTCACATTTGTAGGTGTTGTCGGTCTGTCCCATCAGTGCGGGCTGAACCTTACCGAACGCAGGCTTGCGCGCTACGTTGTCACGGGCGAGGTCGGCTTTGCTGAAGGTGTAGTAATAGCTGGAGCTAAGGCTTACCGGGCAAATCGGGAAAATAGAAGGGGCGACAAAGTCTCCGTCCTCCTGAAAGAAAGCCATGCTCATATTGGTCAGGTAGTTGTTAGGCTGCCAGCCCTTTGCGATTTCTACCTGAATGTTGGAAATGCTTGTTCCTTTTCCGCTCATTGTGTTTTATCTCCTTTCCCTTATACGTTTTTCCACTTGAGGTCTGCAGCTACGTAGGTCAGCGTCTCGTTGTCAGCCGGGCCTGCAATCGCTACATCGGCCAGATCGCCAAGCTCAAGCGCCTTGTTGACGTAGCTTGTGGTTGCCAGATCGTAGACGATGGCGTCTCCGTCTGCCAAGTTCGCGACGTTGACATCTGCGAGGTCAGCAAACTCGAGAGCCTTGTTGACGTAGCTTGTGGTTGCCAGATCGTAGACGATGGCGTCTCCGTCTGCCAAGTTCGCTATATCTACGTCTGCCAGATCATCAAGCGAAAGCGCTTTGTTGATGTAGCTTGTCGTTGCGAGGTCATAGACGATCGCGTCTCCGTCCGCAATGTTAGCTAATGATACGTCTGCAAGGTCGGCCAGTCCGAGTGCCTTGTTGATGTACTTCTGGGTCGCGAGGTCGTAAGCGATTACGTCTCCGTCTGCGACGTTGGCAATCGCCACGTCTGTAAGTCCTGCAAGTGTGAGCGGTGCTACGGCTCCGCCGTTCTTGTAGCCGGCTTTGACGATCTGCACCTTGATTACTTGCCCGGCTGCTGTTGCTGTTTCGAGGGCAATGCCGACGATGAAAGCATTGGCTACTGCTGTGATGGCCTGGCCTGCAGCGTTGACCGCTACCTCCGCTCCGGCCAGGACTGCGGCTCCTGTTACCCAGAGTCCGACGTCCTTAATCTGGATTGTTACATCCTCTCCGGCTGCCACGTTGTCAGGTGTGGAAGCGATAAATAAGCCGACTGCGTTGTCTCCGGCTGCTGCTGGGACGATCTCGCCCTGTGCGTTAAACTTCGCAGCGTGTAGGGCTGCGTTTACCAAGGGGATACCAGCCTTCCCGACAATGGTCGGGGTGTCATTGATTCCTGTGCTTATAAACATTGTGTTCTCCTCCTTATCTCTGTTTCTCGTATTCAGCTACGAGTTCAGGGTGCTGTTCGCATGCCTTGTCGATTGCTTGGGTGCGGGTGAGGTTCGGCATGGACTTCTGGATTTCATCGGCATGCTTTTCGATGGCTGTCCATGCGTCGGTTGTGCCGGAGCCCTTCTTGCCGACTTCGCTGAAGATGCCGCTCTTTTCGAACGCCTCCACGCTGGCGTCAAGTACAGCGATCATCTGGTCGTAGGCATTGCCTCCGGCAGCCTTCAGGCTCTTGAAGAGGGGCACCAGATCCTCGGGCTTCTTGCCGATGATCTCATACTTCTTCGCGATCTCTGTCAGCTCGCGGTCTTCCAGCTTCTCAGCGGTTTTACGCAGGCTCTCCAGCTCCGCTTTGATTGCGGGGTGAAGTCCTTTGTAGATGTCCTCCGGCTCGTTGTTATTGGCCGCAGGTTCTGTGGCTGCTCCTTTTGCGACGGGGTCGGTTCCGGTAGCAGCGGGTGGGGTAGTGTCTTCCTGAATTCCGGCCTTCTTCTCGATTGCTTCGAGGGCGGCCAGTTCTTCAGGTGTGAGTTTGGATTTGTCAATTTTCATGTCCTGTGGTTCTCCTTTCGATTTTTTGGTTTTTGGGTCCTTGCATCCGTCTTGAACGGACGTGTCCTCCGGATCGGTTTCCGGGGTCTTTTCCGCCTTGGCGATGATAGCCTCCAGCTTTTCCTTGGCTGCCTTGGCTACCTCAAGCCTTGCGGTGGTGATGGGCTGCTCGTTCTTGACGATCTTGTTTGCGGTTTTTCCTGACGACCACGCCGGGATCATGTCGGCCATTGCGGTGTCGAATTGCGTTAGGCTTTCCTTCATCGCGTCGGCCTTGGACTCCCACGGCAGTTCGTCGTCCATAATAACGGAGCAGAGGCTTTCTTCGAGGGCGTAGCAAATGTCCCAGATTTCGCTGGTTATTCTGCGCCGCGCAGCTTCCTGCATTTTATCGTTGAAAGATTCAGCTTCTCTGCCCTTTGCCAATGCTCCCAGCGTTTCATCGATTTCCTTTTCGTCATCGATTCCGAGTGCTTTGGCTACCGCCGTCAGAACACGCTTGAAGGCGTTCTCTGGCTTTGCTCCCTGCGTGTCGGGAGCTTTACCGGCGCCTTCTGCTGCAGGAGCTCCTTCCTTGTTCTTGTAGATCAGGATGTTTGCTCCCGGGTTGGCTCCGGCGTCTACAAAGTCCACCTTCGTGACCTTCAGGTCTTTCAATTTTGCTGGCATTTCGTGCGTTTCCTCCTTTCCGCGTTATTAATAAAACAAGCGACGCCCTGTGAGCGCCGCCTGCATTATCCTGAATATTGAGTTGTGTCTCATGCCGGGACCTCCTCTCGGATGGCCTCGCCTTCGATGGAAAACATCGAATAGGTCCCGTCCTTGACCTTCTCCCAGACGTCCGGGTCGGTCACCTTGAAGCCGATCCACCATCCCTCCGGGAGTGTTCCTTCGGCAATGCCGAGGGCCTTCTGTTTCTCCTTGGAAAAGAACATGCTTTCCACAAGGACCGCGCAGCCTCCGCGCTCGTGCATCTCGCCGCCTTCGCGGTAGAGCTCTACGAATTTGTAGGCTGCCTGTTCCAGCTCCTCTGGGTCTATCAGGTCTTCGTGATAGTCCTCGATTTGCTCGCCTCCTGCGGTTACGGCGACGTTCGCCCATCCGAAGGCCAGCATTTTGTCGTCTTCGGACTTCTGTATCTTAAATCTGCCTTTGATGATGTCGCTCTTGGTGCTTGGCGTTTTCACCAGCGGCTGGATGATGTCATTGAATTTGATCATCTCTGTGCCTCCTCTCTAAAACTTGAATTCCTTCCGGTACCATTCGTGGAGGTCTTCGGTCGTCTTGATGGTGAGCGCCATTTCCTCGCCGCCCACTACCAGCTTGAAATACTTCCGCTTAAAGTCCCGGATCGTCAGTTCCTTGAAGGTCCACTCTCCGGGGTTGTACCCGGTGGACCGGAATACGAAGCCGTCCTCCGTCTCGCGCAGCACTTCTCCGGGGATCGTGTGTCCACGGTCCGGCGGAATTAAGAAGCGCAGGCTGCCGTTATGCATGTGGCAGTCGCACACGACGTCTATAAATTCCTTGTCGTTGGTTTGCTTGCATATATAAACCTTTCGTCTATCCATGACCTACCTCCTTATGGATTTGCGATCTCGGAGCTTACCCGGACGAATGTCTCTATCGGGATTCCGTTGACCTCTGTGATGCCTGCCTTTTTGAATTCCTGCAGTAGTGTTGTCCGCAGTCGATCCGTCTCGCAGGATATACCGGTGAAGCTGTTCCGTGATATGCCTTTCCTGAACATGATCTCGTTCCCGGAGCCGTAGTGCTTCTTCATCTCCTTAATGAATTCGACCGGCGATTTCCTCGCTACCATTTCACTTTCCTCAACGGTTCCGAAGCTGTCAGTCGCGTATGCGTACCAGTCGGTGCGCTCCATCTCCTTGGGGTCTATCAGGATGCGGTAATACGAACCGCGATAGCTGTCGCTAAAGCGTGCGCTGGTTCCTTCGACGCCTATTCGGGTAAAGACGTTATCGCTGCCGCCG
>Ga0209718_1002069_pt1 | contig 20593 bp, 27 predicted proteins | sample AD_JPNAS1_MetaG_FD_184420 | JGI IMG/M metagenome (GOLD analysis project Ga0209718, IMG submission 184420) | Active sludge microbial communities of municipal wastewater-treating anaerobic digesters from Japan - AD_JPNAS1_MetaG (SPAdes) (version 2) | ecosystem: Engineered > Bioreactor > Anaerobic... | reverse complement strand
AGACTTTAACCCCGGAGATCGATGGGTTACCCATATTGGCCACGTACCTATTAATAATTTCTTACTACAAGCTTGAATACAAAAATCTATATCATAATGATGAAACTTAAACTGTTCGTCGAATTTAAGTCCAGCGTTATATACTTTATCGACATCTATTGATATAAACAATCCATCTATTACCGCACATAGACTAGGTGCAGGACCAAATGCTGTAACAATATAGTTATTGTTACCATATGGATGACCTACACTACCTGATCTATCACCAGTATTCATTATATGCCACAAAGTAGGATATTTAAGACCTATTTTAGTAGCACCAGCGAGACCTATAATATTAAATCGCTTATGACCTTCATTAAGATCTCTGGTAATTGTTGATATATTATGAGTTATTTGTACATCATCATGTACAAATACTACAATTTTATCTTTAAACTTATCCGATATAAACTCATTGTATATTTTAGATAAACCTACAGTATTATTATAATATACTGTATAATCGATATTAGCATTTAGTTTATTATCATCAAAAAAACGATATATATCAGACTTGATTTTAAAGTCTTCGATGTTATGAGTAGTACATACCACGAAATGAAGTTTTTTCATATTTGTTACGGTATAAAATATTTGGGTTTGTTTACTGTGGATATCGCTGATGTACATATTTTCATTGTATTATCATTAGGACTGAAACATAATAATTGATTTTGTGGTACATCAATTAAATATCCAGGATTTGATGATGAAAACTCCGTACCGTAATTAAATAGTGTAGTATCATTCCTTGTGATATATATTTTCTTATCTGTGGTATCATATATCCACAAACTGAAAGTACCTTTTAATTGAGATACTACATTTGCTACTAATGATGGTATATGATATGAAGGGTTATACCTTAGAGATTTATCAATTAAATATGGTACAACTCGACTATCTACACCTATATTACCACCATATAATTCATTAGCGTTCTCTATTATACCATTATGAGACACAATAAATCTACCATAACAAAATGGGTGGTTGTCGTCCCAATTAAATTCTGCTGTCTCAACAGTCGGACCTCTAGAATGAAATAGGTAATATTCTGCATTTAGGGGTATATCATTGAGTGATAGTATACCAAATCTCTTATCTATAAAATGACCATTAGGGTATATACATGTTACAGATGAACTGTAGCACCCCCTAGATAGGTTTAATTGATATAAATCGAAGCCACTTTCACGAGACCTAGAACCTGCGATTCCACACATATTATGATTTCCAAGGTATATTATTGATTGCGTATTTTATTGGATCTTTTAATCCAGCATTTATAAATGATTGAATTCTATTCGAGCAAGATACACATCTACCACATGCAATTTCTGTACCACTATAACAAGTGTGTGTATGACTGAAATCTACACCTAGTTTATTACCTAATGTTACAATGTAATCTTTATCATGGTTAATAAACGGAGCCTTAACTTGTATAGTATTCTTTCGATTAAGATTGAATACTGAATTTGTACTATTTAGAAATTGAGAATTAGTATCCCAGTATCCGGAATGTTCATCAGCATTCTGCGCCCCGTAATATACTACATTACCATAATTAGATTCAGCATAAGCTGCAGCAAATGTTAGAAACAATAGATTTCTAAACGGTACATATGTCACTGGTTGAGCATTACCTAGATCCTCTGATGCTTTAGGTATGTTGATAGTAGTATTTGTAATAGCAGAATTTTTAGCTATATCTTTAAACACAGATAAATCAAGTACCTTATGACCTGCTACATAACCTTCTGAGTGTAATAACTCTGCATGGTATTTTGCACATTCAATTTCTCTACTAATGCGTTGCCCATAATCGAATGTTAATACATGTACGTTACGCTCGTTTAGATCCTTACATATATGATGTAATAATACTACACTATCAAGACCACCACTCACTATAATCACATTGTTATTCATTGGAATTAGGTGTAAGTATTATAACATACTAGTAATTTTATGTCAACACCAAACCTTTTCGAATCCAAATTTAAGTCAGTATTATCTGAATCTGTAAACCATCTAGGTGAGACTGAATATTCATCATATGCAAGCTGGTTAAGAGCTTTAAAACTTAAATACCCCACAGGTTTAAAGATTGATGGAGATAGAGATATAGCTGGTGCATCTGTAGATGGTAAATTTGTAGGTGAGTGGGATGGGGCTATAGGATCTATAACTAAAAAAGTTAATACTGTATCGGAAGCCGCCAATGATATAACTGATACTGATGAAAATGAAGATGTAGCTGCATGGAAGCGTACATTAGATGGTGATACAGACCCTGAAGATTTTGATGTATTATCAAACCCAGAGCATTCAATTTCTAAACATAATTTAGAAATTGCTAAGCAGTGGGTAGAGAAGATAGAAACATTTAAAAAGTTTATTAATGGTCTTGAACCAACATCTCTCGCTGTTCAACTTAATAAGATGGATAGGGATGGTTCCGTGTTTCGTGGTATTGTAAAACAGGAGATTAAGAGGTTAATTAAGATTGCTGAGGGATTAGGTGGATTTAATGAAATCCTTAAGAGTTATATTATTGGTGCAGAGAAGAAAGCGAGAGATTTACAAGCGCAAACTAGCAAGTCTTAATATACCGGCTCTACCTTCGTATGTATTGTTATCGATGAGTTTATGAGGAAATTCGTCGATCTTATAACGTTGACACACTTCGTTAATATCCTTGAATTTTTTAAATTCAATAGGCCATATAAATATACGTTCTCCTGATTCTAGTAATTTAACATACTTGTTATATACCTCTTCGGTATTGATATCATTATCAAGTACCCACACTTGTTCATGAAATGGATAATTACGTAACTGATTTTGTTGTAATTCAGTAGTATTAAGACCGCACATACCCACACCATTACGCACAAATGATGCATCTATAGGACCCTCTAATTTATATATTTTATCATGCGTTGGTTCTATTTTTTCAATATTAAATAAAGATTTATCTGCTCCCGTTTTTGATTTATATTTTGGGGGTGAGTCTTCATCAAATATAGCTCTCGACTGATAAAAGATGATTTGATTGTTTAAATCGTAAAAGGGTATTACTACTCTATTTTTATGTGAAAAATCTTTAAGAGATATCCAAAGCGTTTTAGGTCTATACTTTGCAGTGTCTAATCGTCTGTTTGATATAAACTTAAGAGCATGGTTAACTATAACATTATCTTTATAATAATCCCGCTGTAATTCATCGAATAAATTAATACTATCCTCTGGTAGTGTCGGTATTTTTACCGCACTGGTTTTATTATGCTTTTCGTGCTCTTCTAATATAGACCGAATATTTGGTTCAAATAATTCAATATCCTTAATTACATCTGCTTTGGTTTCTCCAGATACTGCAATTATCCAATTTAATGGTGACCAACCCCGTTGACAGTTTTGACAATATAGTGTATCATCATCTACAACATAATATAATCTACGCTTCTTACCCCAACTTTTACCCTCTCTACAAATAGGGCAACAACCATAATACGTATTTGATACCTTATTAAACCTAGGATATCCAGCATACTGATAGAATTTTTGTATTATGTATGATTTAGGAATCATAATGATAAATATATTACAAGCGTGTGTATAGTCAATAAATATGTCTACAAAATACAAACAATTCCAGCAAGGTATTTATAACCCGATTAATAAGAACAAATACGTGGGTGTAAATCTACCTAAATATAGAAGCTCTTATGAATTAAAATTTTTTAGATTTCTTGATAATAATACAAATGTCATAAAATGGGGTTCAGAATCTATAGCTATACCATATATATCACCAGTAGATAATAGAGTACATCATTATTTTCCGGATAATATTGTTAAAATTAAAGAGGGTAATGTAATCACTACATATGTGATTGAAATAAAACCCCAAAAACAAACTCAACCACCCTCCGTTAAAAATCGCAAAAGTCAGAAGCGAGTATTATTTGAACAGATACAATTTGCGGTTAATAATGCAAAATGGAAGGCTGCATCAGAATGGTGTAATAAAACCGGTATGAAATTTCAGCTAATAACCGAAACAGAGCTAAAAATTTAGCCCCTATTTCTAGGGGCTAAATTTAGTGTTATATTTTATTCTGAGATATCAAACGATCTATATGTGCTTGAGCTTCTTCAGGTGATTTACCGTGTTTACTATATATATGTTTAATTAACTTAACCATCTGATCTCGCTTCTTACTGGCTTTACTGATTAATTCCGATGTAGGTATATCATCTTCTTCCTCATCTGATATAGTTTCTGCTTCCGGTGATATATCTTCTAATCGACTTTTAGTATTATTAGCATCGAATGTATCTGATTCATCTTCTTCTGGGGGTGGTACTGATGATCCCTCATCTTCGTCTTCGTCGTCTTCGTCGCTAGATTCAGGTGGTATAACTATAGGAGCATTTACATCCTCATCATCTGTGTTGGATATTTCTGAATCGCTAGGTTCATCCTCAGTACTTGTATCATCTGTAGCAACGGTTATCACATTAGCATCTAACAAATTGCTGAATAATTCTTTTGCAGATGTAATATCTTCTGTGTCATCACTATTACGGACTATCACGTCAATAATGTCATTAGCTGTAGCTGGTACATCCTCAACGAAATTAGCCACTAACCGATCCACACCAGTTAATTCAGCTGAATTATATTCAGGATTCAATTTATATACTGTTACAGGTTTAGCATCAGCAATAGAAGCATCAGCACGCTCTATAATAAGGTTACATAATGTATCGAATTTAGAAAGACTCATATTATTATTTAGTTATATTAGGTATAATATTTGAAATACTTATGCTGTTGACGTTTTCCGTTAATTCATTCATGATATTATCATCACAGCTAACAAACTCACACTCATCTGTAATATACCACTCTAGCATTTTAATTCGAGTTTCACGATCACCAAATATTTCAATTATAGGTGGACAATCATCTAATGGAAAGAATGTACCAACACCTAATTTTTGTGTACGTAATATAGATTTGAAAATATTATCAATCTCCTCTATATATTCTGGATCTATATCACGAAGTGCGTCTGGAGTAATTGGTACTTTATGTACACTAGTAATCGGTATAAAGAATATTGCATCTAAAAATTTCATACATTCCTTAGTAATAGCAATAGTCTTTTTCACACCAGCATCAGACATACGATCGGGGTGTTTTTCATTAAGCCATATAGAATATACAAGATTATCAATAGGGCACCGATCAAATACTATCTTCTTCTTACCGTAATTATTCATTACTTGATCTGATAGTACATCAAGAATAGCTAATTGGCTAGGTTCATCTCCATCTTTATTAATCTTGAGACCTCGTTCTGTTATAATATCTCTATATGATTTTTCCGGTGTAGATAATTGAGGCCACCTCACCATCATATCCTTAATAAGTGTAGATTTACCTTGACATTGACTTCCAATTATCGCAATTTTTTTAAGTTTTGGTTGATTTAAATCGTATTTCTTTGACATAATATTAAGCTCTGACAGCTTTATTCCATAGTTGAAGGTGCAATCTAGAGCTAAATTTTACTACATACTTTTTAGCTAATTCAGCTACATTTACACTATTTTCTAATAACTCTTTTTGAGATCCAGCACACACCATAAACCATACTCTATTTCTATGAAACCAATTTTTAATATCTTCTGGTACTACTTCTGGATTATTAATATACTTATCGAATACCTCACGTACATCATCTTCATTCTGAATAACAAATTTAAATGCTGAATTATTCATTACATGCCAATTGAGCGCATCGACTTTAAATCTTATATTCTCGCTATCGCCATTACTCGATAATTTAGGAGATACTGTATATGTTGTACCCGGAACTATATCAGCTATTTCATCTAATGGAATTATAGTTCCATTAGTCTCAAAATCAATATGGGGTGTAAAGCTCTTACCCCAGCGTTGTTTAGTAAACCTAAACCAATCAATTAATGCTCTTTGCTGTAATAACGGTTCACCGCCCGTAATTTTCCAAATTGCACCTCCCATTAATAGGTCCTTGAATCCACTCTTTTCATACAGCTCAGCTAACTGATCGAATGTAAGTTTATTTTTCACTGACCAACTACAATAACTATCACAACCATTAGGTGAATCTACGCTAGCAAAACCTTTACATGTAAGATTACACATAGATAATCTCATAAATACTGACGGATAACCTACATAAACACCCTCACCCTCGAGTGTGTAAAAAATCTCCGGATCATTGTTTTGACCCGCTATAATCAATGAATCACTCATAATTATTCTCTTGGTAGTTTTACGTGTGCGATTCTATGATTAATAACATTATACGGTATTAACTCTTCATGTGTAGATCTAATAGGTGCAATACTTATACCACCTCTACGTGTATAAAACGCGCAAACCATCAAACGATTAGGGTTAAGCTTATCATATAAATGTTTAAATATAGTCTCTACAGTCGGCTCATGGAAACAACTATGACCACGAATACTAGCTATATATTTGCTTATAGCCCCTAAACCTATATATTTATCCTTAACATTATATGTAATGAATAAATCACCATGATCTGGTTGATTGGTTATCTGACAACGAGAGAATAGATTTGATGTATGTATTCTAGAGTTATCCCTACCTAACCACTCTGTTACATGTAGTAGATCCGGGTTTTCATGATATTGTGTGTATGTCTCAGTATTTATTAATTGATCAATATTAGTAAATGAAATTAATGAACCGTTACCGTATGTGAAGTAGTCTGCTTGATTCATATAATCCCGACCAAACCGACTATCACTAATATTAATACGTACTACAGTATTCAATAGTTTAGATAAATCTCGCTCAATGATAACTTTAAGTTCTTCATATGCTTCTAGTATTGAAGATGCTTTCGTTCTTGTTTGGTTGAACGAGTTTAGATACAACTTTAAGCTCTTACTCTCTACTATACATTCAGTATTACCATCATAAACTATCTTACCTACACCTGAGAATGGTTGACCATTACTCAATAGAGATGAAATTTCGTAACAATTCCATACATCATACGCATATTTCCACGGTGTATTATTACAGTCTACGTTAATACTATCTCTGTTAGGCTTACGTGGTACAGCTACTAGTAGACTTGGGTCGTATACTTCTGCGTATTCAGACTTTTTACCTAGATGTGTACCGGCTATTGAATTATCTAATCTGCTCATTGAAGTTGTTTTTGATATATTGAATAATTGATTCAACACGATGGTCTCTATCACCACTAATATGAATCACATTAATATTATACTCTTTAATATATTGTTCAAATACTTCTTTCACTTGATTAAAAAAATCAAGTTTAGTAGATCTAACATTATCAGTTACTATCGGTAATGTCGGATCTATGTAAAACATTACATCATAACCTAATTTAAGAACAAGTTGTTCAAATACATGTCTAGCATAATAATATACTGGTTCAGATATTTGCTTATTATACCTATATAATACTTCAGTATACACCATACCGTCTAGCATACATCTGTCTAATATTACGTTATTTTTAAAGAAAAAATGTTCAATATGCTTACTAATAACTAGAGATTGGCTAAAATCACTACCACCTTCATTAATTTCAATACCACGATCTTTAATACCGCGTGTTATATTTCCGAGTACAGTGAATTTACGAAATTCTGGTCTAATAATTAGATCAGAGCATAATGTAGATTTTCCTTGACTATGAGGACCTGTAATCGCTATTTTCATAATAATGAAGTAAAATACTTATACCACAAATCTATAGAATTGCTATGTAATTGCTCATAAACCTCTTCAAGATATAATCCCGATATTGTTACTTTCTGTCTAGTTAATATCTCACCGCAATCTACTTCAGGGGTAACTCTATGAATTATAGATCCACTAGTTGGTAGTTTTAAATTAAATGCTTTCTCTTGAGGATTAAAACCTTTTAATTCTGGATACGTCTCAATATCCCCCGGATGTCCGTTTAATATGTAATATTCATTACATATTTCAGCTGGTATTACTTTCAACCAACCATGTAATGTAATAATAGGTGTACTAATATCACTTACATTATTATACACAGTAAATGCATGTCGATACTGGTCTATCGTCGGTGATTTTGGTAAGATATACCATTCACCGACATATTCATCTCTTAATTGTGTATTAACGTTACTGAACGGTGAATTAGATACTATTCTATCTGGAAATCTATGAAGCCGCTTACTCAATTCATAAATTTCTGACCCAGTACGACTAAATGCAGCTATCCAAGGTCTATTATTAATCATTTTTTAATATAATGAATTCTGATATCTAAATTGAATGATGTTAGAAATGGCATCTACTACCAGTTTATCAGTCTTTGGTGTATCTATTAAATCCTTAAGTTTAGTAGACTCTTTATAGTCTATAGATTTAATATCTGATGGATATTTTCCACGCTTAATGGCATGTACCACAGGATTACTACTATCAAACGACTCTATATTTGAACCAAAACAAACATGCTTATAATATGATAATTCTTGCGGTAAGCTAATCCCAAGAAGATGTGTCGGTTTTTTAAAATTAAAAATACCGAACCTGTAAAGATATTCTAATACACGTTTACGACCTGTAGCATACCTTTCCAATTTATTACCATCGGTACTATCCGTTAATTCATTAATATAGAGACTATAATCAAAACTGATAGCAATCTTATCAGCTTTATCTGACATATACTTATAACATTCAATAAACTCTTTAAGTGTACTACCCTGAGCTACACCTATACGACGACCAGGAATATCTCCAAAATCTCTTACCCATTTATCAAAATTAGACATTGTAGTATCAGCATCTTCTAATGCATCAGGTACTACATATTCATTAGGTTGAAGATTCACAATATAGTCGGCATATTTATCAGAGTCCATTGGAACACCCTCTTCAAATATACCATTATCAAGTAACACCCACCTACCGTTCTTTATAGCGCGTTTAAAGAAATCATAATATCCATCAATTTTATCAAAACAAACAGATAATGCATAATCGTAATCAGTAACCATTTGAACCTGATCCATGATAGATACAGGTGCTTCGTGAGCAATTGATATTTTATTCTTAGGTAACATATTTATATTTTTTGATTAGTAAAGGTGTATTCATATGCATCATCAATAAACTCTGAATGCATATCGCTAAATATAGCAGGATATTTACATTTGATTATATCACATATTTGATTATAAATCAATCGAATTTCCCATTCCGCGTGCCTGTTAGTACGTAATTGTATAATATGACGTAAAGATCTTAAGTTAAGAGATATACCTATTTCGTTACTTTGACCATTAGGTAATATTCTACGAAGAGCAGATGTAATTTTCTTCTTTGTAGTAAAATCTTTTATATTCTTAACACCGATCTTATCTTCAATATTCTTATATGCTATCTCGAGATCGTTTAGAGTTTTAATAATATCATCCTTAACGGGATTTAAAATTGGATCATACACGAAAGATATTTCATCTGTACGTACATATCTACCAGATGTTTGTGAATATGCAGCACCAGCTCTGTGACGTACTTGCTCATGTGTGAATATACGACTACAACCGGACACAATGAAATTAATATTACAATGCTCGAATACACTACCATGACCAGATTCTATAGTACCCACGATATTACTATTAATATCTCTAATCTTAGTAATGTTATTATTCTTACCTAAAGTTAAAGATGCGTAACACATCTTAGCATACATACTGCACAAAATCTCTCCATCTGAAAGTCCTACTTTCTTTGCTTCCTCAATATCATTGAGGAATTCTAATTGATCAGTATCTGTCAAATACTGAACAATACCTTCCGTGTTTATAGTAGTAAAGCCTGTGAGATATACTTTCGGTGTAACTAGTTTACTCATTGTTATTAGATTGTAGTGTATTCATTAGCTTAGTCCAGTCAGTGTCTGGGTTAAAACCAGCTTTATCATCTAATAACGCATCATAGTAAAACTTATCACTGAAATCACATACGTGATCTGATTCAACATTAAGATTTTCATTGACATAATCAAAATATATGTCGTGATCCACTAAAAACTCCATTAGTTTATCAATATACTCCGGATAACTGGAAGTATACATTATCATTACTATATCTTCTCTTGTTGAAATATACTGTAGAGCTTTTTCAGCATCATTATAGAATTCAAATTTATTATCATTATGATGTGTGGGTTTAATCATAGTACCATGCACATCTATTGCAAGATACATGAAATCCCAGTTATTATCCTTCATCCGTTTTAATGCTTTAGTAATATGTTCCATAGGATTGATATATACCGTTAGTATATGTACACACAATAAAGAGTCAAGAAAAAAACAACATTATACTGTTAGTGTCATTAATCACGAAGTTAATGGTAATGAACGTATACAAGATACATTCATTGAATACATCAAGACGGTAGAGAATGGTAATAAAACAGGATTTAACACATCTAACAACCGTTGGATGCCACATGAATCTATTGAGGGTGGTAGTTATACAATAGCATATGGACATAAAATACAAAAAAATGAAACATATTTAATGAATGGTATAACCGATGATGAGGCTATAGTATTATTGAAAAATGATATATATAAAGCGAGAATTAAAGCTAGAGTAGAAATAGACAATAAATATGGCACCGGTACTTTTGAATCATTGCCTATTAAGCATCAAGAAATGTTAATTGATTTTGTATTCAATCTAGGTGGATTAAGAAAATTTCCAAACTTAACTATGGGTATTGTTGATAATAATAAACATATTATCCGTAAGGAATATAAGCGATATAGTTCAGGTAAAGAATTGATAGGTAGAAATAGAGCATTTCACTCTAGGTTTCTACATTGAACCTCCCCTAGGCTAAAGACCTAGGGGATTCATGGTTCACAGACCCGAAATTTTCTTTAGATTTCTCTAAAAACTTTTTCAGCGCCTCCCCATGTTTTTGTTTTGTGTCCGACTTCGTTCCGAAACCAGACAAAATTTTAAGACCTTGGTTAAGTATATTTCGAGCGGCGTTCACGTCCCTATCGTGAAGAACTCCACATTTAGGACAGGTCCATTCCCTGACGTTTAATGGAAGTTTGTCAATGACAAATCCATCATTTGAGCAGGTTTTGGAACTTGGAAAAAAGCGATCTACCTGTACGAAATCTCTTCCATTCCATTCTGATTTATACTTGAGTTGCCTAACTATTTCGTTCCAAGAGACTTCTTGAATTGATCTAGCTAGTTTATGATTTTTCATCATGTTAGCAACACTCAAATCTTCCAAAACTATAACTTGATTCTCGCTTACAATTTTAGAAGTTAATTTATGAGTGAAATCTAACTTAATGTTTGATATTTTATCAAAAGTTTTCGCTAAAGAAAAACGAGATTTCTCTCGATTCTTCGATCCCTTACATTTCTTACTGAGTTGACGGTACTTATACTCCAGTTTCTTACGAAACTTTTTCGCAATCTTCGGGTTTTTAACTTTAGTTCCATCAGAAAACGTCATTAAATCCGTTAATCCTAGGTCGATTCCGATTTGTTTCGTTACTTTCGCTTTCGGTTCCTTCAAACCCTCTTCAACCGTGAAAGCAACGAAGTATTTTCCAACTTTATTTCGAGAAATCGTAACGAAAAGAATTTCAAAGTTTTCTCCAAATTCCCGAGATTGAACAACTTCGATAGGTGTTTTTAATTTCGGAATCTTCAATTTCCCGTCAGCATATTTGAAAAATTGAGGAACCGTGAAAGATTGCTTATAGAATTGACGACCCTAAAACCCGGTCTCTTTAGCGCCGGGATACAGGGTCGCGGGGGTGTTTGAAGAAAATTTTCAAGAAAATGTAAGAAATTTTACGAAATAAGTTGAAAATTCCTAAAATTTAGTGTAAATTATTCCGTGGTTCTCAAAGCCTACAAATATCGAATTTATCCAACCGAGTCTCAGAAAGTTCTGCTTTCCAAGACTTTCGGTTGCGTTCGATATGTTTATAATCGAGGATTACATTTGAAAACTTCAGTTTATCAAACTGAAAAGAAAGGTCTTTCCGTTTTTGAAATTACGAATCAGATGGCGAAATGGAAGGAAACTGAGGAAGCGAAATGGTTGAAAGAAGTTAATAGTCAATCACTCCAAATGAGTCTGAGAAACTTGGATATGGCTTTCACCAAGTTTTTCAAAGAGAAAAAAGGCTTTCCGAAGTTTAAAAGTAAATATGACGGGCAATCTTTTACAAATCCACAAAGTACCAAGGTTGATTGGGAAAAATCATTAGTATCGATTCCGAAATTTAAAAAGGGAATTAAAGCAGTTTTTCATCGTCAATTTGAGGGGAAAATCAAATCTTCGACGGTTTCGAAAACGCCTACGGGAAAATATTTCATTTCAATTTTAGTCGAGGAAAACATTGATTTGCCTAAACTTCCAGAAAAAGACGAAAGCAAATGTATTGGAATTGACTTGGGTTTGAAAGACTTCGCAATTTTGTCTGACGGAACGAAGATTAAAAATCCGAAACATCTCAAAAGTAATCTGAAAAGATTGGCGAAAGCTCAACGCAAGTTAGCTAAAAAGAAGAAGTTGTCAAAAAATAAAGAAAAACAAAAAAGAAAAGTAGCAAAAATCCATGAAAAAGTAGCAAATTGTAGAAAAGATTTTCTTCATAAAGTAACTTCAAATATAGCTAAAAACCAAAGCTATACAAGTGTTGCTATCGAAGATTTAAACGTGAGTGGAATGTTAAAAAATCAGAAATTAGCTAGGTCAATTTCAGATGTAGGATGGGGAATGTTTAAACAATTCCTTAGTTACAAATGTAATTGGTATGGAAAAAATCTGATTGAAATTGGAAGATTCGAACCGAGTTCAAGACTTTGTGATTGTGGATATTACAATCATGAGTTAACTTTGAAAGATCGGGTTTGGACTTGTCCGATTTGTGAGAAAACACACGATAGGGATGTTCTCGCGGCGAACAACATTAAGAAGTTTGCTTTCAGAGAGCAAAACACATATAAAGGAGAATTTTTACCGTCGGAACGACGGGATTTTAAGCCTGTGGAGAAAAACATTGGTTTTTCTGCGAAGCAGGAAGCCACAGCCCTTTAGGGCGTGGTAGTTCACCTCTTTTAGATTTGAACTTTGGGAAACCACCTAACTTCTTGTAAAATCTCAAGTAAGCTACGTCAAGTTTCCTTAGTTCGCTTTGGATTGATTGTGAATTTACTTTTGAAAGAAATTCCGAACCTTCGATTTTTTTAATCTCGGTTAAGCCCCTCACTGTATCGTAATAATTCAGATTTACGCCTAATTCAAGATAAGCGTTTTTCTTAACGTCGAGCATGAAATTCCAAACGTATCGACAAGCTCCAAAAGTAGCGTTTAACGCTTCTTTTTGAGTTTCAGAAGGATACATTCTGAATTTGTATCCTTTGATTACACGTTTTGGCTTCGATACCATCTTTCAAATATGAGTTACACTAAGTTTTAAGAGTTTATTATTTTTTCTTAAAGAATCTCTCACGCTTGGCGAAATTCATCCCCGGAGCTGAAGACTCCGTGGTTTTCTTTCGTCATTTTGATAAAAAAGACCTACCATTAACTGGTAGGTCTTTTTGTTATGGTGAGTAATGTATAATTATCGTATTAAGGAGTTTAATTCTTCAATGGATACATTACGATCGAAACCTCCCGTAACATCTTTAGTGATGACGCTGATGGCGTTGTGGGAGTGAAGTGATTCAAGATGAGATAGTACAATCTTAAAATCTAATATTCTATCGTCTTGATTTAATGCTTTATGGAGTAGTCGTGCAGAGTCCTCTACGAATTTAGGATATGATCCGTTAAGTTCAGCGAATGCCTGTTCATCTTCTCGGAGCACCATTACTTGAGTTTCCGTATGAAGCGCATTCAAACAAATTAAATGTAGATCTTCAATCCACATATGTTTATCGTACTTTACACTTACACGAGCAACAGATCTTTGAGAATGTGGAATACCATCTTTATTTCGATATTTTCGAGCGTGTTCAGCTAACTCTTTCGAGCATGGACATGAACTACTATATACGAAATCAAAATGCATTATACGATTCAACGTACCATTCTCTAGGAGTTCAAATTCAAGAGTTACGTTGTAATACTGATAACCATTCATATTACTACGCAACGACTTTTGTATCATGGGGTAATTAAAACTAAGAAAGATCTTAGCGTCATAACCACCAATTTTTTTTCTATATGCAAACAATACATCTTCTAATAATTCGGTAGTAAACTCTCGATCCTTATATTCGTAAAATGTACGAATAATACGGCTCATATTAATACCTCGATGGATTGCAGCTAAACTAACAGTACCCGTTACACTAGTTTCTAGTTCAATTTTCGATCCATCTTTCCTATCATACTTTAATGGTAGTTTAAAGTTATGAATACCTACCTGCTCAATCTTTACTCGAATATCTTCATATAGATCGTTTTGAAGGTCAGGTAAACTTTCCTTATATTCCGATGATACTACCAAATTTTTATCGTAAACACGATCAGGTGATCGATAATTGTTTGCATTTTCAGAGCCAAGAAGTTCTCTTGCAATGAGGTCTTTAGCGTTACTCATAAATTACTACTTATAATATACTAACAACTCAATATTTCAATATCTCAATTATTAGAAAGATTAAAATAATGTTTTCTCGTACTATTAGGTTCTGAATATACAACTTCTTTCATTAAATACACATAACCATTAAAAGAATCATTACCATCTAAATGTGGTAACGAATTCGGTGTAATGTATGCTAAAGTCACATGTGGATTATATTTATATTGATTAGGTTCAACATTACCCGGACCCAGATACTCTACGAGTGATGTATTAATCTCTTGTAGTTGCGGACTTTCAACCGTAATTTTTAATACATCTTGTGTAGGTTGATGAAACATACTTACAGATCTAAGTTTAACTACAATCATGGGTAACGACTCTACGAATTTCTGTATAGTAGAAATTGGTACATGGTCTTTAATACCGTATAATATAGTTATATGTTTCTCGTGTTCATACTCTACAACACATGATTCCGGTACATTATCCTCAGTCCATTTAATGAGATCTACGGATTCGGGTAATGTAAAATTTACCATTAAACACCCTAAACCACCTGTACCTTCATTTAAGAGTGTGTTTAATTTATTTTCTGTCTTATTCATTATTGATAACTAAATTACCACTTATTAGTTTTTTGTCGCTCAATAAATACGACTGATAATACTGACGATCAAAGAATGGTATTAATTCATATTTAAATCTAGTAATTGAACCATCCGCAGGGTTTTGCTTCAAATGTATAATACCACCACCAACCTCCATTCTAAGTCGTTTCTTACGAGCAAATACTGTTTGATCTTGAAATCCCGGTAAACTGATTACATGTACATTTCTCTCACACATGTAATTATTCACATGATAATGACCCTGGATTAATATTTGCGGTTTTTCTCCACCCTGGAACGATTCAACTTGTTTTTGACCTGTATAAGATCTTGAATACGCTGAACCACCACCTGGATGTTGAATCTTCATTACCGCTTTACCACCCTTTACTGATAAATCTATATCAGCTTCTACGTGACCTATATACACAAGATCATCACGACCCTGCTTCTTAGCCATCATTTCAAGATAAGCACCCCAATTTAATCCATCCTTAATCCACCAGCCCTCGTGATCATCTCCGGTTATAAAATATGTAGTTATACCCTTACGTTGCGGATAATTATCAATTACATATTGCGCTTGACCATCAGGTGTTGTTACAAATGTAGATGCGTTATTAATTTTCTGGATATAACCATCGACTATATTACCACCATGAAATACATGTTTTATACCTTCCTGTTCAAATACATCGTAACAGGCGTGTAGAGCATCTAAACGCTCTTCCTTACATCCTAAATGGGTATCAGCTACTACACCATATTTTTGCCAATTACTATCAAATATATCTAAACTTATTCTACCGAATGATGGTGTTACTATACTTGCTATACCATTACTGATAGTAATATTTTTTGTTTTTGATAAATCAAAAATTACCTCTTCTACTTCCCTCGTAGTAATATTATGATCATTTGCAAAATCTAATATTACAACGGGTCGTTTTTTAAGCTGATTTATTATAATCTCAGATATATTAACTGAAGTGGGTGCATTAACTAATTTTCGGTTTAACCTATTAATTTTACTTTTTATAGCACCTATACTACGAGGTTTTAACTTCTTAGCTATATCAGATAATTTAACCCCCTTAGAATTTAATTGTTGTAGTGTTTTAACTTCAGCTACAGTCCAGGGTGACGAATTAAACATACAGTAATATTTACAGTGATGTTATTTTATCAGCTGTATAGATCTACTACATATTGTAATTTTTTTAATACTTCTTCAGCGTTAGAAGTAGTCACATCAGTATTAAATATAGACTTCTCGGTTGCTGGTATATTATCCGGATCCACACTAAGAGCTTTTAATATAAGTTCTACTAAAAACTTCTTACCTTCAGATGTTATATCTTGTTTTGGTTCTTGAATATCTTCGGTAGATGGAACTTGAGGTTGATCTGTATTATCTTCGGTTTTCTGTTCTCCTGCGTTAGTATCATCTACTAAGTTTCCATTTTCATCTACAGCCTCTGTAAGTGTAGAAGAATACTCTCTATATAATGAAGTAAACTTACTCATATTAAGCCGGATTTGTTATAGTGTTTTGCTTTTTCTTCAATTCTAAAGCTACTGCATCTGCAGCTTTCTTTTTTGCGTTTACTACATTAGGATCATTATCAATAACATTATCGATAGATGAAACAGATGGTGTGGTAGATGTATTAGTAGGTTTATTAACATTAGAAAGCGGTGGTAATCCACTTTCTGTTAAATAATGATTTACTAATTGTTCAAATTTAGATGTCATAATAATTAATGATTACTTACAATATCCAGGATATACTCAATGATTGATATTTCTTATAAAAACATTGTTGCTATAGTTGAATTACATAATATAATCTCTTTACAAGAGAGGGAAGAACTATGAGTAATACCTAATATACTAAAGTATATCAGATATTATCAATCAAAAATAAAGTGCGGGTACTGGAATGGGGGGTAATATTGGAAGATGGGTAAGATTGGAAAATGGTAAGATTGGATACGTGGTAGTTATACGTGAAAATAATCAAAGTATAACATAATATAAATATAATTCAAATATACATTAATCTAATATTTGAATTATTTATCTGATCCGAGCAAAACGAGTTTAACCCAAGAGTTTTTGCATATTCAAACAAATATCTAATGGATTTACTACGTTTTCTGTTAGAGATTAAATCGAATGCATATTTTATATCATTACGTTTATTAGATGGATCAATATCTTTATATGATATATCATCGGATATATAAAGATATACTGGTAATACCTTTTCTATTTCTAATAGTACCTTCTCTATAAACTGTGTATATTCATCATAATTGATGTAGATAAATATTTCATCTGAATTACGTACAATATTAGGATTACAAAATAATATTTTATCCTTACGCTGTTTATTACTTGAACATTCTGCGCATATGTTAGACAATAAATAGTGTACTAATACTCGTTTGAAGTCTTTATCAATTTTTTTAAGAGGTATATCTCTACTAAAATAGAATTGAACAATATCTCCGTTTGTGTTAGAAATTACAGCTTCGGTATTTATTACGGTGTAATTATAGTACTGCTTACTGTTTGACATTGAGTATTAAAATTTGGATGTAGTTTAAGTATAGTATCTTTGTTTTTCTCAAAAAATCCATCATATTTACATAATACATAATCATCCTTATATATAGTATAACTACCTACTGGAATAAATAGATTTATATATTTTCGGTCAAATACTACATATGAGCCGATATTATTAAACTTCATTACAAGAAACCAATATTTATTGGATGATCCTTTAGCTTGAACTATCCATTTATTAAGTTGCTCATTATTATCATACAATGAATAAAAACTGAATGTCTTGTATGATTTCATCTCAAATTGAGTATGAGATAACTCAGATGGTACAATTAAATCACCGCAAGCTAATAGTTGCTGTTCCGGTGTTAAAAATGACATGCGATATGAATTCATACCGCCTATCATAGCACCAGAGTTAGGTACCCGCTGAAAATTTAATCCGAATACAGATGTTAAATGTTTAGCAATCTGTCTCTCAAAAGCTTTACCTTTATTCTTATTAGCATTACTCATATTAAATAGTGTCAACTGGTGTACGTCTGATTATGTACGGTTTGTTTCTCTTATTTTTCTTACCTAATATAGTAGGTACTCTACTATCACCTGGAGCATATGTGTCTGATGGTTGTATTGTAGATGGTTGCGTATTACCTACTCCAGCGGAAGATGTTGTAATATTTTCTATTATTTGCTGATATAAATTACCGAATTTTGAATTCTTCATGGGATTTTTTTCAATCTTGATCTAATATATTGTAAACTACTTATAATATGGCTGAAGATATTCTAGATCTATTTAACAAGTATCAAGAGGAACTAAAAAAGGATGTTAATATAGATGAATTAAATATGAAAGAATCTGCATTAACAATAGCTGCTATTAAACATAAATGGGCAGGTAGGTTGATGAGACATAAACTAGATCTTAATCGAACTGAAAGAGCTAGAGATAAAGCTATTACTAATATAATTAATCAACTACAGAAAGATTCTTTGGTTAGTTTATCTATACCAGCTCTACGTAAGCAAGCTGAATCCCACGAGATTATACAGAATACAGATCAAACTATAGACAATCTTAAGTTGATAATAGAATATCTTGAAAAGGTAGAGAAGATTGTTAATAGCCTGACATGGGATATGAAAAATATAATAGATATAGTAAAGGCGGAAACATTATGAGTATATCTGTTACATTTGATTATGATATAAAGAAAAGAAAAGGTATCTTACAATCTATAGTATTTCCGGAAGTTCGTGAATATTTTAGTGTGAAAATACCTAAATTTGGAGCTGCTAGGTATAATAAACACATACCTGACAGAAAATATGTAATTACAGCAACAGGTAGGTTTGATGTGGGGTTATACTGGGAGATATACAAGTATATAAATCGCTCGTATGTTAATGTAGAGTTTTTATTTACTGATGAATTTCGTAAAGTTATATTGTTGAAATATGATGTATCGGTGTTAAACCGAGGGTTAAGAGATTATCAGGAAGATATAGTACAGAAATGCTTAAATTGCGGTATGGGTACTGTAGTGCTAGCCACCGCAGGCGGTAAGGCTCAACCACTATCATGTAAAATAAAAACACCTACTGGTTGGACGTTGATGGGTGATATAAAAATAGGTGACGAAGTGTCAACACCAGATGGTAATATATCAAAAGTTGTGAATATATTTCCGCAAGGTAAAAAAGAAATATATAAGGTAACTTTTGATGATGATAGATATACGGAGTGTTGTATTGATCATTTATGGAAAGTGTTTTCATATACCAAATATAGCGGTTGGACTGATAATTGGAATGTGGTTAGTACTAAGGATTTAATTTCAATATCTAAATATAATACTAATAAACGTAAAGATGGTGGTATGGCGGTTAGAGTACCGTTAATTGAAAAAGATCCAACCCCAGATAAAGAATATCCTATTCATCCATATGTAGTGGGGTGTTTATTAGGAGACGGAACACTAACAGTTCCGAGTATAGGTATAACTTCAGCAGATAAAGAAATTATCGATAATATACAAGCTCTAATACCATCAATATATCAATTACATCACACAACTAAAATACATTATTGGATTACATTAAGAGAAAAGAAACATACTAAATATAGAGGGTTTAATAATTTTGTTAAAAAGATCGGATTATATGGATGTGATTGTTATAACAAATTTATACCCACTGAATATCTAAATGGTTCATTATCTCAGCGTATTAGTTTACTTCAAGGTATATTAGATACCGACGGTTACGTAGGTAAGGGGGGTGCTGTTTGTATATCTGTTACATCTGAAAGATTAGCTAAAGATATGGTTCAATTAGTTAGAAGTATTGGTGGTATATCTAAGATACGGAGAGTATATAAACCAACATTTACATATAATGGAGCTAAAAAGGTTGGAGCTGTAACCTATACAGTATCAGTAATACATTCACGGCCGGATACATTAGTTACATTAAAGAGAAAAAAGGATAGGTTATCATGCGTTCGAAAAAATAGAGATTTAAAACTTAGAATTAAATCTATTGAAAATACCGGAAAGATAGAAGATTGTCAGTGTATATCTATCGATAGTAAGGATCATTTATATATTACTGATGATTATATTGTAACACATAATACATTTACTAT
>Ga0209718_1002066_pt1 | contig 20635 bp, 21 predicted proteins | sample AD_JPNAS1_MetaG_FD_184420 | JGI IMG/M metagenome (GOLD analysis project Ga0209718, IMG submission 184420) | Active sludge microbial communities of municipal wastewater-treating anaerobic digesters from Japan - AD_JPNAS1_MetaG (SPAdes) (version 2) | ecosystem: Engineered > Bioreactor > Anaerobic... | reverse complement strand
CCTGCCCTTGGCCAGGGGGAGCCGCAGGGCTTGGCCGCGATAGCTCACGGTGGCGCTTTCGTTTCCCTCCTGCGCGTCGTAGCCCGTCACCACAAATTCGTGACCGCTCTCCTGGAGGCCCACCCAGGCACCTTTCTTCGAGGAGACATCCACGAGGTTGAAGAGCGGGCCGGAGGCGTCGACCACGAGGCCGCGCAGTTCGAGGACGGCGGTGGCTTCGGTGGCTGCGGCTTCGGTGCCGCCTGCCGGGAGGAAGGGAGAGTCCGTCGTCTGTGCGTGTGCCGCGAGCGCTCCGAGGAGGAGTGCGAGACAGAGGGGGGCTGCGCTGGGCGTCGGCATGGGGGGCGAGCTAACCGTGCCGACGCGCGGCGGTCAAGCGGCGGGCGGCGATCCGGGATTGGCCGTGGTGAAGCGCCTGAAGCGCGGTGGGGCGGTCAGGGTACCCAGAGGTTGACGAAGTGCGAGACGGGCATGGATTGCAGCGACGCCGAGTCGTCGAATAGCCCCAGGATGTCCTCGATGCGGTCCTCTTCGAAACGGCAGGCGAGGGCCGCCAGCGCTTTCTCAAAATGGAGGGGGAGCGACTGGAGGCGATGGTGCCGGTGGCCGGCGGGATACCTCGCGACGATGCGCTCGGTGCTGCTGCCGTCGTTGAAGAAGAGTTGCACGGAGTGCGGGGCGGCGAGTTTTTCCGGATCGAGAAACTCGCGCGCAAAGGAGGCGTCGGTATGGACGCGGGTGCGTGCGAGGAGGGCGCCGACGCGCGGATCGATCACGACTTCATCGGCGAGGTGTTCCGGGAGGAGCCGGCCGCAGAGCAACCCGAGGACGACGACGAGGGGGAGGTGGCGGGCGCGTTCGTGGCGTGTTGCGGTCTGGAGGGCCTGGCTGAAGGGGCGGAGGTCCTGGCCGTGGGTGTGGATTTCGATGCGGGCGATGTCGGAGAGGCGTGCGATGGCCTGTGGGTGGAGGCGGCAGGCGGCATCGAGTGCCGGTTGCACGTGGGGGGCGGCGGCGGAGCCGAGTTGAAAGAGGAGGGTTTCCATCACGAGGCACCCCGGGGTGCGCTCGAAGAGGACCGGCTGGCCAGAGAGGGCGACGGCTTCGAAGCCGGATTGGGGCGCGCTGAGTGCGCGAGGGCAGCCGGGCTCGCCGGCGAGTGCGCGGAGTGCGAGCTGGATGGCGCGGGAGGCGGCATCGCCCGTGGCTTGTGCGGAGGGGGCGCTGCGGTTGGCAGACAGCGGGCATCCATCGAGCCAGGCGTGTGAGAGCGCGGCGAGGACGGCGTCGCGGTCGCCGCCGAGGAAGCGTGTGGCGACGGCGGTAGAGGCAACGCGCAGGAGGAGGAGGGGTTCGAGGGGGCGTTTGGCGGCAGCGTTTTCCTGGGCGAGCAGACCTTGGATCTCGTGAGCCTGGATGAGTGCCGCCAGGAGGAGGCGCAGAGTCGGGGGCGGACGTTCCGGGAGTGATTTGCCGAAGGCCTGGAGCTGGTGCGGGTGGCCCTCGTTGCGCCCGAGCCAGTCTCCGAGCGCGAGAAGGACGGCGACGTGGTCGGACGGGTAGCTGCGGCGTATCCCCGAGCCGGAGCCATAGGGGTCGTCCCAATGGGCGCAGCCGCTCAGGCCAAAGGCGGCGGTGGCAGGATCGAGTTCGTAGTCGGTGCCAGGCAGGCGTGCGCCGAAGGGTTGTGTCGTCCCAGGGACCATGGGGCCGAGCAGGCGTGTGCAGTCGGGGTCTTGCAGGGCCTGCACGGCGCCGGCCAGTGCGTCGAGGAGTGCGAGCTCGGCGGTCCGGTAGGCTTCCGGACTGAATGCGGGCGGCTGGCATACGTAGTCGGCCAGCTTGAGGAGCACCGGGTCGTAGGCTCCGGCAAAGGTGGAGTCGGTCGAGCTCATGGGGAAAGGGGATTTGCTGACGCGTTTAGTGGCGTGGGGTGCGCGTGGCGCGTGATGGAAAGTTAACGCAGGGGCGAGCGGTTGTCGAGGGGCGGGGATGAAGGGGAATTCACGCCGCGTTCATGGATGCTTCATCCTCGGGTGCTAGGATGGCGCCACATTATCCGATGCACTTCTCGTTCACGCGGGCACGGCCCGCCCCACTCAACGTTCTCCTTTTTGCATGATGTCACTTGGTGTTACAGGCGGCACCCTCCTGTCGCAGCTCAACGCGTGGGACACCGATGCGTTTCTTTTTCTCAATGGCATGCACTCGCCTGGGTGGGATTGGGCGATGCAACTCGTCTCCAGTCCGTGGGCGCTGGTGCCTATTCACTTGTTGCTGGTGTGGGGGATCGTGCATCGGCCGCGCTGGCGCGAGTGCGGGCTGTTGGCGGCCCTGGCTTTGTTTATCGTGCTGATCGATCTGAGCGGCGCGCACGCGATCAAGGAATTTGCGCAACGGCTACGGCCGTCGTGGCAGGCGGACTTGTCGCCGGTGGTGCATCTGGTTGGGGGACGCCGTGGCGGGATGTACGGGTTTTCCTCCACGCACACGGCGTATGCGTTCGCGCTGGCGACCTTCGCGGCGCTCGCGGTGCGGGGGCGTTTCCTTGCGGTGGTGATCTTCGCTTGGGCGGTGGTGGTGGGATACAGCCGCGTGTACATGGGGCTTCATTTTCCAGGCGACGTGCTCGGTGGTGCCGTGTGGGGGGCGTTGGTGGCGGCAGGCGTGAGCTGGGTGTTCTCGCGCAGTTTGCAGTGGCCGGAGCGGTATCCCCTTCCGCTGGGTCCCGCAGTGATGGCCGGTGCCGTCAGTTCGCTGAAACCCCGTGTCCGGCCTGGTGCGGTTCGTCCTGAAAACGCCGTGGCGCCCGACCTTTGAACCTTCTGAAAATGGATCAATCATTCGCTCGTTTTCTCGCGCCGGTGGCGCGCCTGTTGTCCCGACGTCATGGCGGGCTCGTTCTCTTTCTGCTGATATTCGTCGGCGTGGCGCAGTTCACTCGTCTGGTGCTGCTCGGGCAGGCGGCCCGGGTAGTGTCATGGGATGTGAGCCTGCTGGGGGCCTGGGCCATCGGATTCGTTTACGACTGTGCGGCGGGTTTGCTCTGGGGGCTGCCGCTGTGGCTGGCGCTCACGGTGTTGCCAGCGGGCTTTTTTAGCAGGTGGTGGGGGCGCGCATTGGCGCACATCGCGCTGATGGTGGCGCTCTATGCGCTGCTGTTTGGGGCGGTGGCGGAGTGGCTTTTTTGGGACGAGTTTAGCACGCGTTTCAACTTCATCGCGGTCGATTACCTCGTGTACACGCAGGAGGTCGTCGGAAACATCCGCGAGTCGTACCCGATGCCGGCGATTCTCGTCGGACTGGGCGTGCTTGCGGTCGTCGGCTACGTCTTGCTGGTCCAAAGTGGCCTGGTGGGAAACTGGCTGTCTGCGCCGGCAGAGCCGTGGGCCCGTCGCTGGCGGGCCGGTCTGTGCTGGCTGGTTGCAGTCGTCGTGGCGGCAGTGGCGCTGGAGGACCGGTATATTCCCGGCTTCGCCAACAATTATCACCGGGAGCTGGCGAAAAACGGCCTGTGGTCGCTCTTCGCGGCGTTTCGCAACAACGAGCTCGTGTACGAGCAATTCTACCGGACGGCGCCGATCGACGAGGCCTTTGGCACGTTGCGTCAGGCTCTGGCGGCCGATGGCGCGGACCTTCCGGTCGGACCGGCGCGGGATACACTGCGCGCCATCCGCAATCCGGGCCCCGAGCTGCATCCGAACATCATCCAGATCACGGTCGAAAGTTTGAGCGCCGAGTTTCTTGGCTGCTACAATCCTGAGTCGAAGCTCACGCCGAATCTCGATGCGCTCGCGCCGCAGAGCCTCGTGTTCACGCAGCTCTACGCGACGGGTACGCGCACCGACCGGGGCATGGAGGCGCTCACGCTCTCGCTGCCGCCGACCGCGGGGCGCTCGCTGGTGAAACGCCCCTTCAACGAAAACCTCTGCACGCTCGGCAGTGTGTTGCGGACGCGTGGTTACGACACGGCCTTCATCTACGGTGGCTACGGCTATTTCGACAACATGAACTACTTTTTCGGTCACAACGGCTATCGCGTGGTGGATCGCGCCGCCGTGGCCGCGGCCGACATCACCTTTGCCAACGCCTGGGGCGCCTGCGACGAGGACCTCCTGCGCTGGACTCTGCGCGAGGCCGATGCCGCGCACGCGACGGGGAAACCGTTTCATCATTTCGTCATGACGACCTCGAATCACCGGCCCTACACCTATCCAGAGGGCCGCATTGATCTGCCCTCGAAGGCGGCCGGCCGTGCCGGAGGCGTGAAGTACACCGACTATGCCATCGGAGAGTTTCTTCGGGAGGCCGCGACGAAGCCTTGGTTCAAGGACACGATCTTCGTGATCGTCGCCGACCATTGCGGCTCGTCGGCCGGCAAGACGGAACTGCCCGTCGAGAAATACCGAATCCCGCTGCTCATCTACGCGCCCGGCGGGCAGATCGCCCCGGGCCGCATCGATACGCTCATGAGCCAGATCGATGTGCCGCCCACTCTCCTCGGGTTGCTCCACTGGAGCTACTCGTCCCGGTTCTTCGGACTGGATGTGCGCCGGATCGATCCCGCACAGGGGCGCGCCTTGATTGGCAACTACCAGAAGCTCGGCCTGCTCTCCGGAGAATCCTTCACGGTGCTCAAGCCTGTGCGGCAGCGGTCAGCCTATCGCTACGATTTCGCGACGATGAAACTGACTCCGGCCTCGCCGGACGATGCGCTGACGGCCCAGGCGATTGCCCAGTACGAGACGGCGAGCTACCTCTACACTCATCGGGCCTACACTCCGCCGGAAGCCGCCGAGGCGGCTACGCTGGCCGGCACTCCATGATGACGGCGTGTGCGTTTTCATTTGCAGGGCGCGCGTGCGTCGGAACGCTGGTGCACAGCCCGATCGATCCGATTGCGGCGAGGTATTCAAGCTCCCCCACCATGAGATTCTCCCCGACCTGGCTTGCGCGCCGGCTGGCATTGCTGGCAGGCGCCCTCGATTTTGGCTCCGGGCTTGGCCTTGTGGCACTGCCCGCCGCGATGCTGCCGCTCATGGGGCTCCCCGTGCCGGGGGCTGAGGCGCTCGCCTTCGTGCGCTTCGTGGGGGCTTTTGTCGCCGCGGTCGGCGCGTGTTATCTGTGGGCGCTGCGGCGGCCGGGCGAGCGGCTGCGCGTGGTACTGGGGGCGACGCTGTGGTTTCGCCTCGCGGCGGGTTCCTACGTGCTGGGTGCGGTCCTGCGCGGCTCGCTGGACGCCGGCTGGCTCACGGTGACCGCGGCAGATTACGGCCTGATCGTCGCGCAACTCTGGCTGTTGGCGCGAGGGGCGGAACGGGAGACCTCACCGGAGGGCTCGCAGAATTTTGCAACGCACACTGACGTCTCATGAAAATCCTCATTGTTGAAGACGAGCGGCGCATGGCCGCCTTTGTCGAAAAGGCGCTCGCCGAGCAGAGCTACACCACGCGGCTGGTCGGCTCGTGCGCGGCGGCCCGCGACGCGCTTGCGGAGGCGCCCGTGGATGCCGTCGTGCTCGACCTGGGATTGCCGGACGGCGATGGCCTCGACCTGTTGCGCGAGTGGCGCACCAGCGGCTTCAACGAGCCGGTGCTCATCCTGAGCGCGCGCGACGCCGTCGAGGACCGCATCCGCGGGCTCAACCTCGGCGCCGACGATTATTTGCCGAAGCCCTTTAGTATCGACGAACTGCTGGCGCGTGTGCGTTCGCTGCTGCGCCGGCACGCGGGAGTGAAGGCCACCGTGCTCACGCATGGGACGGTGCGGCTCGACTTGTTGGCGCGCACCGCGACCAGCCATGGCAAGCTGGTCGATTTGACCAGCCGGGAGTTCGCGCTCGTGGAGTTGTTTTTGCAAAACCCAGGCCGTGTGCTCACGCGTACGTTCATCGCCGAGCGCGTCTGGCAGGCGAGCTACGATCTGGAAACGAATCTGATCGACGTCTACGTGCGCCGGCTTCGCCAGAAGCTTGAGGGCCCCGATCAAAAGCCCCTCATCAAGACCGTGCGCGGATCGGGATACCAATTGATATGACGCCCGAGGTCCACGCGGAGAGCCCCGCCGCCCCCAGGTTTCGCTCCTTCACCTGGCAGCTCACGATCCGTCTGGCGCTGCTCGTCACCATCACGTCCGTGATCGTGCTGGTCGCCGGCGGGCTGTTGCTGGCCAGGCAGGCGGCGCACAGCCTCGACGCCTTGCACGAGGCTGAGTTTGTCGAGTTCAGGAAGATCGTAGAAGCGCATCCGGCGGTAAACTTGGCCGAGATGGCCGACAGCATCCGGCGTGAGGCCGACAGCGATATTGGCCTGTATTACATCCAGGTGCAGCGGGCCAGTGGCGAGATCGTGTTTCGCTCCGAGAACCTTGGCACGCTCGTCCTGCCCGACCTTGGCCCGGAGGAACGGCATGTGACGATGAGCCTCCCAGGTCTCGGCGCGATGCGCATGTCCGAGGACCGTGACGATGATTGGCACATCCAGGTGGCGAGTCCGCTCTCGCCCTTCTACCATGTGCTGGAGGACTACACGACCGTCAGCGTGGCACTGCTGTGCATGGTGGCTCTCGCGAGCGTGGCGCTGGGCTGGGGCTTCGCCCGGCTGACGCTGCGTCCGGTGCGCGCGATCCGCGAGACAGCAGGCCGCATCCGTGGCGACAACCTCGGGGAGCGCATTCCGGTGCCCGCCGGGCGCGACGAGCTCTCGGCGTTGACCGTGTTGCTCAACCAGATGTTCGACCGCCTGGAGGCCGCCTTCAACCAGTCGCGCCGCTTCACTGCCGACGCCTCGCACGAGCTAAAGACGCCGCTCTCGCTCATCCGGCTCAACGCCGAGAAACTCCGTCCCCGTCTGGCGGAGGATGCCGACGGGAGCGCAGCGCTCGACGATCTGCTCGAATCGGTGGCCCGGATGCAGCGCATCGTCGAGAGCCTGCTGTTTCTTGCCAAGGCCGAGACCGGCACGCTTGCCCTGCGCTTGGAGCAGATCGCGACGACGACCCTGATAGGCGAGTTTTCCGAGGATGCTGTCGCGCTCGCCGAGGATCGCGGGGTGCGTTTCGAAGTGCAGGCCAACGACGCCGCCACCGTGCGTTGCGAGCCCACCCTCGTCCGCCAGCTCTTGCTCAATCTGGTCAATAATGCCGTGCGCGTGTCGCCGCCCGGCGGGCACGTGCGGCTCGAATCGCGCGTGCGCAACGGACAGTGGTCGCTGCGAGTGACCGACGAGGGACCGGGGCTGCCCGAGGAGCAACTGGAGCGCATCTTCGAGCGCTTTGTCCGCTATGCGACGCCCGCTCCCGCGGGGAGCCGGAGTCCGTTCGATGGCGAATCGTCGGGGCATGGTCTGGGCCTGGCAATCTGCCGCGGTATCGCGGAGCTGCATGGCGGCTCAATCACGGCAGGCAATCGTACCGACCGCTCCGGCTTTTCGGTCGAGGCGTCCTGGCCCGTCGATGGCCCCTCCACTTTTCATCCATGACGATCGAATCCACCTCTCCTGGCGCTGGCTGGCGGCGCGATTTGCTCCTGCTCGGAGTGCTCCTGTTCGTCCTGTATGGCTTCATGCTTGGCTGTTACCCTCTGGGAAATCCCGACGAGGGCCGCTATGCGGAGATCCCGCGCGAGATGATCGAGACTGGCGACTGGGTGACGCCGCGACTCAATGGGGTGAAGTATTTCGAGAAGCCGCCGCTGGTGTATTGGGGTGGTGCGGTGGCCATGCAGGTTTTCGGGCAGAACGAATGGGCCGTGCGCCTCATGCCCGCGCTGTGCGCGGTCCTTGGCGTGTTGGGTACGTATGCCGTCGGGCGCCGTGTTTACGGGCGAGTGGCCGGCTGGGCGGCGGCCGGTGTGCTGGCGACGTCGCTGCTATATTTTGCACTCGGGCACATCCTGCTGCTGGATATGCCGGTGTCGGCCTTCATGAGCGGCACGCTGTTCTGCTTCATCCTCGGCGTGCGTGAGGCGCCGGGCGGTCTGCGGCGCGCGCTGTTTTACGGGCTCTACGCGTGTGCGGCGCTCGCCACCTTGTCGAAGGGCCTGATCGGATTTTTGCTCCCCGGTGCGGTGATGTTCGTGTGGCTTCTGGTTTTCAACCAGTGGAAACGCCTCCGCCCCCTGTATCTGCCGTCCGGGCTCGTGCTGTTTTTTGCCATCGCCGCGCCGTGGCACCTGCTGGCGGCGCAGCGCAACCCCGACTGGGCGCATTTCTACTTCGTGCGCGAGCACTGGCTGCGTTTCACGACGACCATGCACGGTCGCTATCACCCGTGGTGGTATTTCATCCCGATCCTCCTGGCCGGTTTCATCCCATGGGTCGGATATCTGCCGCAGGCGATCCGGTCGGCGGTGGCCGGCGGTTGGGTGCGGCGGCGGGAAAACGCCGACGCATGGTTCTTTGTCACGTGGGCGCTCGTGATCTTTTTGTTCTTCAGCAAATCCCAGTCGAAGCTCGTGCCGTACATCCTGCCGGTGTTTCCGCCGTTGGCGGTGCTCGTCGGCGCGTGGCTGGCAGATGTCGCTGCGGCGGGCCAGGCGGTGCGTCTGCGTTGGGGACTTAGGATTTTTGCCTTCCTTTGCGGTGCGATCGGAGTCGCGGCAGTGGTGGCGACCTTCAAGACCGGCCTCATCCGCAACACCGAGCAGGCGCTGGCGTTGCGGCCCTACGCTGCGGCTATTGCCGCCGCGCTGCTGATCGGCGGCGCGCTGGCACCGTGGTTGGCAAAAACGCGCGGCGCCCGTGCGGCCCTTTTCGCACAGGCGGGCACGATGCTGGCCATGCTTCTCGTGCTGGCGACCGCGCTGCCGCACCTGCAAAAACCCGGCACGAAGCCTCTGGCCCTGCTCTACGCCTCCACTGCCCGGCCCGGCGACCGCGTCTTTCACTATCAGGATTATTTCCACGACTTCACCTTTTACGCGGCGTGTCAGGTCGGCTCGGTGGATTATCCGGCATCCGGCGAGCTCGGGCTCGACATCGATGCCGAAGCCCGTGCGAGTGGGCGCTTCATCGGCGAGGCTGAGTTTCGCCGTCAGTGGAGCGCGGGCACGGGGCGCATCTGGCTGCTTATTCGCAAGGAAGCGGCGGCAGCGCTGTTTTCCGATCCCTCCTTCCATTATCGTTTGCAGGGCGAAACAAGGAAGCACTACTTGGTGACCAACCAACCCTGACATGAGTGCATCCTCGTCTGCGGCCCCGTTCCTTCCATTCACCCGTCCGACGATCGACGACGAGACCATCGCCGGCGTCTGCGAGGTGCTGCGCTCCGGCTGGATCACCTCCGGCCCGCAGGTGAAGGCCTTTGAGGCGAAACTCTCCGAGTACTTCGGTGGGCGCCCGGTGCGGGCGTTCAACTCCGGCACCTGCACGATGGAGATCGCGCTGCGCATCGCCGGCATCGGCCCGGGCGACGAGGTCATCACGACACCGCTTTCCTGGGTCTCGACGAGCAACGTCATCCTCGAAGTCGGCGCCCGGCCGGTCTTCGTCGATATCGATCCCGTCACGCGCAACATCGATCTGGATCGTATTGAGGCCGCGATCACGCCCGCCACGCGCGCGATCATGCCCGTCGATCTTTCCGGCCTGCCAGTGGACCGCGACCGCCTCTACGCCATTGCCGGGAAACACAAACTGCGCGTGATCGAGGATGCCGCGCAGTCCTTCGGCAGCAGTTGGAAGGGCCGGCGCATCGGCTCGTTTGGCGACTTCGTCTCCTTCAGTTTCCACGCCAACAAAAACGTCACCACCATCGAGGGCGGCTGCCTCGTGCTCAACGACGAGCGCGAGGTGAAGCTCGCCGAGCAGTACCGCCTGCAGGGCGTCGTGCGCTCCGGTTTCGACGGCATGGAGGTCGAGGTCGTGGGCGGGAAATTCAATCTCACCGACGTCGCCGCACGCGTCGGCCTCGGCCAGCTCGCGCAGGTGGACGTGTTTACGATCCAGCGGCGCGAGCTCGCGCGTGCCTACTTCGAGGCGTTTGAAAAGGCGGGCGCCAAAAAACTCGGGCTGCGCCTGCCGGTGCCCGATTTCACTCAGAGCAACTGGCATATGTTCCAGGTCATCCTGCCCGAGGTGCGCCTGAAGGTAAAGCGCGCCGAGATCATGGCGCAGCTGCACGCCGCCGGCATCGGCACGGGCGTGCACTACCCCGCGATCCATCTCTTTGCTCTCTACCGCAGGCTCGGCTGGAAGGACGGCGATTTCCCTCATGCCGAATATGCGGGACGAAACATTCTCACACTGCCGCTGTTCCCGACGATGACGCGCGACGATGTCGCCCGCGTGGTCGATGCGTTGGTGGCGGTGATCCAAAAAAACGGCAAAGCATGAACGTCTCCGGTCCGGTCCAACTCTCGATCGTCATCCCGGTTTACAACGAGGAGCTGAATCTCCCGACCCTCTTCGCGCGCTTGTACCCGGTGCTCGACGGGCTCGGGCGTCGCTACGAAATCCTCTTCACCAACGACGGCTCGCACGACCGCTCGATCGAGCTGCTCCGCGCCCAGCACACGAAGCGCCCCGACGTCACCCGCATCGTCGATTTCAACGCCAATTACGGTCAGCACATGGCCATCATGGCGGCGTTTGAGCGCGTGCAGGGCGAGGTGATTGTCACGCTCGACGCCGATCTGCAAAACCCGCCGGAGGACATCCCGGCGCTCTTGGAGCGCATCGATGCCGGTCACGACTATGTCGGCGGATTCCGGCTGAAGCGGCACGACTCGTTTTTCCGCACCTACGCTTCGAAACTCATCAACGGCGTGCGCGCGGTGACGACCAACATCCGCATGACGGATCAGGGTTGCATGCTGCGCGCGTACAAGCGGCCGATCATCGAGGCCATCGTGCGCAGCGGCGCGATCAACACCTTCATCCCCGCGCTCGCCTACAGCTTCTCGAGCAATCCGGCGGAGGTGGGCGTGCACCACGAGGAGCGCCACGCGGGCGTCTCCAACTACTCGTTCTACAGACTCGTCCGGCTCAACTTCGACCTCATCACCGGCTTTTCGCTCGCGCCGCTCCAGCTGTTCACGCTCTTCGCGATGGCCTGCTCGGCGGGCAGCTTCGTGCTGGTGCTGGTGCTCGCGGCGCGCCGCCTGATCATCGGTCCGGAGGAGGGCGGGCTCTTCACGCTCTTCGGCATCCTGTTTTTCCTGATCAGCGTCACGATGGTCGGCATCGGGCTCATCGGCGAATACGTCGGCCGCACCTATCAGGTCGTCCGCACTCGCCAGCGCTACATCGTGAAGGAAATGATCGAGACGAAATCCTGATGCCGTCGCCCACGATCCATCTCCTGCACGGTATTGTGGGGTCGGGAAAGACGACCCTTGCCCGGCGGCTTGAGCGTGATCTTCCGGCAGTGCGTTTCTCGCCCGACGAGTGGATGGTTGCACTGCATGGGGTGAACCCGCCCGAGGCGCTTTTTCGCGATCAGGCGGCACGCATCGAGACTTTGATCTGGGAACACGCCGGGCGCATCCTCCGCGCCGGTGTGGATGTGGTGCATGAGGGCGGTTTCTGGACGCGTGCCTCGCGCGACGATGCTCGCCGCCGCGCCCGCGAGTGGGGCGTCGATTGCCGGCTTTATTCCTTGCGATGCCCAGTCGAGGTCGCACGCCGGCGTGCACTGGCGCGCACGGCCAACATGCCGGACGGTGCGCTTGAGATCAGCGGCCCGACCTTCGACCTGCTTCTCCAGCGTTTCGAGCCGCTCGGTCCGGACGAGCCTTGTACCGTCGTGGAGACCGGTGGCCTTTGATTTTTCCCATGCCCAAACCGCGCATCCTTTTTTTCGGTTATAGCGAAGTTGGCTACGAGTGCCTTTCGTTGCTGCTGGAGCGTGGCGACGATGTCGTCGCTCTCATCACGCACGAGGATAACCCCAGCGAGAAAATCTGGTTCAAGACGCCCGCCGTTGCCGCCCGCGAAAAGGGCATCCCGGTTTTCGCGCCGGAAAACGTCAACACGCCGGAGTGGCGCGAGAAGATCGCCGCGCTCGCGCCCGATCTGATCCTCTCCGTCTATTACCGGCACATGATCGGCACGCGGATTCTCGCGATGCCGCGACTCGGTGCCTTCAACATGCATGGCTCGCTCCTCCCGCGCTACCGCGGCCGTGCGCCGATCAACTGGGCCGTCCTTCACGGCGAACCGCGCCTCGGCATGACGCTCCACCGCATGGTCGCGGCTCCCGACGCCGGCGCCATCGTCGATCAGGACGGAGTCGAGATCGCCCCGCGGGATACCGCCGAGCAGGCCTTTCGCAAAGTGCTCCCGTGCGCTCGCCGCGTGCTCGCGCGCCAGATCGATGCGCTCCTCGCCGGCACTGCTTGCGAAACGCCGCAGGACGACGCGCAGGCAACCTACTTCGGCGGACGCAAACCGGAGGACGGCCGCATCGATTGGCGGCAGACGTCTCAACAGATTTTCAACCTCATCCGTGCCGTCACCGATCCGTATCCGGGTGCGTTTACCGATGTCGATGGCTCGCGCCTCATGGTCTGGTGGGCCGAGCCGAAGACGTTGGCCCCCGGGCTGCGCCGAGGACGGGCCGGTGAGATTCTCTCAATCGCGCCTCTGGTTGTTGCGACGGGTGACGGTGCGCTGGAGCTCACGCGTACAGAATGGCGCGGGGCCGTCCCTCCCGTTTTCCGCCCGGGCCTCGTTCTCTAAACTGTTTCTTTTCCCCCATCCAATTATGCCACTCCGCGTTCTCATCCTCGGTGCCAATGGCTTCATCGGTAGCTCGCTTACGCGCGCCATCCTCAAACAGAAAGACTGGGAGGTTTACGGCATGGACATCGGCGAGCACAAGCTGACCCACAGCCTTGGCGACCCGCGTTTCAAATTTGTCGAGGGCGACATCACCATCAACCGCGAGTGGATCGAATACCATGTGAAGAAGTGCGACGTCGTCATCCCGCTCGTCGCCATCGCCAACCCCGTGCAGTACGTGAAGGATCCGCTGCGCGTCTTCGAACTCGATTTCGAAGCCAACCTCGCGGTCGTCCGCCTATGCGCGAAGTACAAGAAGCGCGTGATCTTCCCCTCGACCTCCGAGGTGTACGGCATGTGCCCGGACGAGGAGCTCAACGAAGAGACGAGCAATCTCGTGTACGGTCCCATCGAGCGCCAGCGCTGGATCTACGCCAACTCAAAGCAGCTGCTCGACCGCGTGATCTACGCCTACGGTGTGCGCGACGGCCTCGACTACACGCTCTTCCGCCCGTTCAACTGGATCGGGCCGCAGCTCGACGACGTGTTTGCCGCCAAGGAGGGCAGCTCGCGCCTCTTCACGCAGTTCATCTCCAACGTCATTTTCAAAAAGCCCCTCCAACTCGTGGACGGCGGCAAGCAGAGCCGCTCGTTCACCTTCATCGACGACGGCATCGACGCGCTCCTGCGCATCATCGAAAACAAGGACGGCTGCGCCTCGCGGCAGATTTTCAACATCGGCAATCCGAAGAACGACGTGAGCGTGGCCGACCTCGCCAAGCTGATCGTCGCCGCCTTCAAGCAGTACCCCGACTACGCGGAGCATGCGAAGGCCGCCAAGGTCGTGAAGGTCTCCTCCGGCCAGTACTTCGGGAAATACTATCAGGACATTCAGAAACGCGTGCCCTCCATCGCCAACGCGAAGAAGCGGCTCGGCTGGACGCCCAAGGTGGACCTCAAGACCGCAATCAAGCGCACGCTCGATTACCACCTCGCGCACAAGGATTATCAGCTCGAGTGAGCCGGGGCGCTGCGCGCGCGTCGTTTATTGGGGCTGTGCTTCTCGGCCGGGAAACAAGGCGGCCGGCCTACCGTCAGGGGGGCGTGGTAATCCTAATTTGATCCTAATTTATCCAAAATTAGGATTTCTGTGAAGCCTCCCACCCGCCCACCCGTTTTCCAGGAACTGCTGAAGCAATTAAGCCCGAGCCGTTTTCTGGAGATTCTGAGCCAATCTTCGGGATGGATGAAGGCCGATCGTTATCTGCATTGGCATGATTTCCGGCGTCGCCCGGCTCCTGCGGGTTTCACCGTGGAGGAGTGGTTAAACTTGGCCGCGGTAGTCTACTTCGTCCTGTACCCCTCCACGACAAGGCTGGGCAGCCGTTTCGTTTCGCCCAGCCTGATTCATTAACGGACCTCCTACATCACATTGATCGTGGGCTGGGTGCGACTTTGGGCGTGCCGCAGGCCATCGATAGCCCTGAGGCGCGTGATCGGTACATCGTGCGCTCCCTTTTCGATGAGGCGATCACGTCGAGCCAACTGGAGGGAGCCGCCACGACACGTGAAGTGGCTACTGAAATGCTGCGGAGCGGGCGGCCACCACGGGATAAAAACGAGCGGATGATTCTCAACAACTACCGCACGATGCAGCGGATCCGTGAGCTGCGGGCGAGTTCGCTGACACCGGCCGTGGTTTTCGACCTACATCGATTGGTGACCGAGGGTACGTTGACCAATCCCGACGCGGCCGGGCGTTTGCGCTCGGATCAAGAGGATATCCGGGGGGGTGGACGCGATTGAAGGGACGGTGTTTCACGTCCCACCGCCCTCCAGCCAGTTGGGCGCGCGGCTCGACGCATTGTGCGCCTTTGCGAATGGAGAAACCCCGGATTTTTTCATTCACCCGGTGATTCGGGCGATCCTGTTGCACTTTTGGCTAGCGTACGATCACCCATTTGTGGACGGCAACGGGCGCACCGCCCGGGCGCTCTTTTACTGGTCGATGCTCCGGCAAGGCTACGAACTCTTCGAGTTCATCTCGATTTCGCAGATACTATTGCGCGCACCGGTGCGCTATGCGGAGGCCTTTCTGCACACGGAGACTGACGACAACGATCTCACCTACTTCATCCTCCACCAAGCTGGCGTTATTCGGGAGGCCGTGGAAACACTGCGGGCGTATGTGCTGCGGAAGACGGCAGAGCTTCGGACCGCAGAGAAGCGTCTCCACGGACTTGGTGGGCTGAACCACCGGCAGCAGGCTCTCCTGACCCATGCCTTACGCGAGCCTGCGACGCGATACCTCATCGTGGCGCATCAGCGCAGCCACAATGTTACGCACCAGACGGCTCGGGACGATCTTTTCGACCTCGTGCAACGCGGGCTGTTGATCGTCCAGCGCGAGGGGCGGCGTTATGTTTTCGTGGCGCCCACCGATCTCGGTCAGAAGTTGGAGCAGCTCGCCGGGCCCAAGCCGTCGCCCCAACGGATCGCACGTTGCCGCTCAGGCTTTCATCCGTGCCAGAGCCACCGGCGGGAAACGCATAGCGGCGGCTTCGGCATTCGCTGCGGACGAGATTGGTACAGCCTGAGCCGTCGCCATTCCAACCCCGGTCGGTCTTCGCCTGATCAAGCCGGGCGACAGTTGGACTCAACTGAATGGTTACGGCTGAGACGGCGGACGATCGCGACGAAACCGCAGCCGGCGAGGATCGCGATCCAGAGCGGAGAGGTCACCGTGAGCAGTCCGATCACGAGGACTGCGGTGGCGGCCAGCGCGAGGAGGGCAAATGCGGTCGGGACCAAGAGCAGCGGGCAGAGCCGGACGGCAATGACCGTGGCAAAGAGGGCGGCGAGAATCAGGAGGAATCGTTTCATGCCTCCAAAACACGCCGCTCGCGCGAAAAGTTACAGGGCTTGCATTACCGCCCTGCGCGGACTGTGAGTGTGGCTCCATGACTCAAAAACCGCCACTTCCCGTTGTTGCCGCCGTGATCGAGCGCGATGGCCTCGTGCTCGTGGCGCAGCGTCCGCCCGGAAAGCATCTGGCGCTGAAGTGGGAGTTCCCCGGTGGCAAGATCGAGGCAGGGGAGACGCCTGCGGCGGCGCTCGTCCGAGAAATCCGTGAGGAGCTGGGGTGCACGATTCGTGTGGGCCCGGCGCTTCCTGCCTCTGTGCATGCCTACCCGTCGGTGACCATCGTGCTGCACCCGTTCCGTTGCGCGGTCGCCGACGGTTCGGTAGAGCCGCATCCGCACGAGCATGTCGCGGTGCGCTGGGTAAGCTGCGGGGAGCTGCGCGGACTCGATCTCGCGGAGGCCGATCTGCCGGTGGTCGCCGCGCTTGAGGCGGCGAGAGCTCAGTAGTGGGGCGGGCGCTCGTCGGCGGGAGAGGCCGCCGCGGTGTCGCCCCCCTCGGAGGCACGCGAGCGCAGGGCGATGACGAGCTCGCGCAGTTGGGCGAGTGACTCGCTCATCTCAAGCATGGCTTTGTCCTGTTCGAGGACGTGTTTCTGGAGCCAGGCGACACGCTCCTCCAAAAGTTGCAGGCGGGATTCGTCGCTCATGAAAGTCAGGAGGTCTGTCGCGGATGGCCCTGGCAGGTGGGGATGCCGGCCTGTTTGGCCTTTTCGATGGTCGCCTGGATCTGCGGGAGCACGACGTTCTTGTAGCAGTCGGGGCAGACGGAGTGGCTGAACTCGCTGCCGGTGCGCTGGCTGATGTAGCCCTCGATCTGCTGCCAGTAGTTCTTATCGTCGCGGACTTTTTTGCAGTACGAGCAGATGGGGAGCATCTGTTCGAGCTGGCTGACCTGGCTGGAGAAGCGGAGCACGCGCTCGGCGACGCGCAGGCGCATCCAGAGCTGCTGCACGTTGAGGGGCTTGTTGAGGAAGTCGTCCACGCCGGCGTCGCTGGCGGTCTGCTGGTTGTCCATCGAGTGCTCGTTGGCCGTGAGCAGAATGAAATAGGCGTACTCCACGCCGACGCGGCCGCGGATTTTCTGGCACAGTTCGAGGCCGTCCATGCCGGGCATGTTCCAGTCGCTGACGACGAGGCGTACGCGGTCGGTGGCGAGTTTGGCCCAGGCTTCCTCGCCATTGGTTGCCTCAATCGCCTCGTGGCCGAGGCGGTGGAGTGCCTTGATCAGGACGGCGCGGGCAAGGGGATCGTCTTCGACGGCGAGGATGCGCATGGTGGGGTTGAGGTTGCCGCTACCAGAAGCGAGAGGCCTGCCGGAGTCGAAGATAAAGGAGCCGAGTCCGGCGGCGGCTTAGGTGCGCGGGCGGTTGCGGAGGGCTTCGTCGAGGCGCTCCCAAGCGGCGCAAAGCTCGGTGAAAAGAGGTTCGGCCTCGTGCCAGGAGGCATTGCGGGCGGCGTTTTCGAGAGTGAGGCAGGCGTTTTGCAGCTGTCGTGCGCCGAGGCAGGAGCAGCTGCCGGCGAGGGCATGGGCACGGCCCGCGAGGTCTGGGTCGCGCTGATGGAGCAGTTTGGAAAGCTCTTCGATCCGTCGTGGCATCTCCGCCCGGAGGACTCCGGCGAGTTCGTCGAGGAGGGAGATGTGGGCTGCGCCTCCCACGCGCTCGAGCTCGGCCACTTGGTCGGGGTCGAGTATGATGCTTGCGCAGGGTTTGGGACGGACGGTGGGGGAGGGATGCGTCGTCTCTTGAAGCATGGGAACCGAGGGTGGGGGAACGCGCGCTGTGCCGACAGTTTAAACTCTACGCAGCACATGGCGTATATTCACTTATCTCGTCCGGTCCCGGGTTTTCTTTAGGAGGAGTGTCGACGTTTTTGAGACGGCGCGGGGCGTCAGCGGACGCGCAGGATTTTTTCGCGCAGGTGGGTGGCGCGGGTCTTGGCCTCGCTGTTGCGCACGGCCATGCCGTAGGCGGCGGGCTCGCCGACGAAGAACACTTTTTTGCGCCCGCGCGTGAGGCCTGTGTAGAGCAGGTTGCGCTGGAGCATCATGAAGTGCGCCTTCATCAGCGGCAGGATCACGACCGGGTACTCGCTGCCCTGCGATTTGTGGATGCTGATGCTGTACGCGAGGGCGAGATTGCCGAAATCGCCGCGCGTAAACGTGTGCTCCTCCTCGTCGAAACTCGCCGTCAACTCGCTCGCCTCGGCGTCGATCGTTTTTACGGTGCCGATGTCGCCGTTGAAGAGGTTTTTGTCGTAGTCGTTGCGGAGCTGGATGACTTTGTCGCCGGGGCGAAACTCGCCGCCGGCGGTGCGCAGTCCGCGAGCGCGGCCGTTGAGCGCGGACTGGAGTTGCACGTTGAGATTGCCGACGCCGGCCACGCCCTTGTGCATCGGCGCGAGCACCTGGACCTCGTTGATCGGATCGAGCCACGGACAGTGTTTTGGCAGATGCTCCGTGCAGAGTTGCTGGACCTTGCGCACGCAATCGTCGGCCGAGTCGGCTTGGATAAACGCCAGGTCGCTCCAGCCGGGCAGATCGGCGACGTTGGCAACGACGGGTGGCAGCGAGCCGTCGCCGGCGTTGATCGCGTGCGCGGCGGTCACGATCGGGCTCTGGCCCTGCTGGCGATAGACGACGGCGAGCCGCGTGACGGGCACCTGCTCCGTGGCGATCAGATCTTTCAACACCTGGCCGGCGCCGACGCTGGGCAACTGGTCCGTGTCGCCCACGAGCACTAGGTGGGCGCGCACAGGCACGGCTTGCAGGAGCGCGGCGGCGAGGCGCGTATCGAGCATCGACGACTCGTCCACGATGAGGAAATCGGTGGCGAGCGGCGAGGACTCGTTGCTGGTGAAGCCGCCCTTGGCGGCGTCGAATTTCAGCAGCCGGTGGATCGTGGAGGCGTAGCCACCGGTCGTCTCGGCGAGGCGCTGGGCGGCGCGGCCGGTCGGGGCGGCGAGGTGCACGCGGACTTTCTTGGCCTTCAGGATGTCCACGAGCGCGCGCAGGATCGTGGTTTTGCCGGTGCCGGGGCCGCCGGTGAGGATGGTGAACTTGTTGGCCAGCGCGCTGCGCAGGGCCACGCGTTGCAACTCGTGAAACTCGAAGCCCGCCTTCTGCTCGGCCCAGGTGACGGCGGCGTCGATCTTGATCGGCGGCAGGCCGCTGGCGGTGCGGTTGAGCCGGTAAACTACCTCGGCGATCTTCTGCTCGGCGCGGTCGAGCACGGGCAACTGGATGGGCGCGGCGGCGGTGTCGGCGGCCTGGCCGGGCGCGAGGTGGCGCACGAGGTGTTTCGCCTCCACGAGCGCGTCGATGCGCGCCTGGAGAAACTCGGACGAGGTTTCGAGGAGGTTGGCCGTGTAAGCGATGAGCTCGCCCTGCGGGTAGGCGGTGTGGCCTTCCTCCTGGAGCGTATCGAGGGCGAAGAGGATGCCGGCGTCGAGGCGCGGCGGGGCGTCGTTGGCGAAGCCGAGGTTGATGGCGATGCGATCCGCGGTGCGGAAACCGATGCCGTCGATCTCGCGCGCCACGCGGTACGGCTCGCGCATGAGGATCGGTTTGGCCTCCGCGCCGTAGCGGCCCACGAGTTTCACGCACTGGCTCGGCGAGACGCCGTAGGTCTGGAGGAAAATGTAGAGCTCGCGCTCCACGCGCTTCGAGTCCCACGCCTGCTTGATCGCGGTGGCGCGTTTGGGGCCGATGCCGGGCACGTCGCGCAGTTTCGCCGATTCCTCGCTGAGCACGCGGAAGGTGGCCGTGCCAAAGGCGTCGACGATCTTGTTGGCGTACACCTTGCCGATGCCGGGCACGAGGCCGCTGCCGAGGTATTTGCGGATGCCGTAAACGCTGGCGGGCAGCTCGGCCTTGAAGCTGACCACGCGGAACTGGTCGCCGTGCTGCGCGTGGTGCGTCCACTCGCCGGCGAGGTGGAGCGTCTCGCCGCACTCCACGCCGGGCAGCGCGCCGACGATGGTCACGAGTCCGGGCTTGGGGCCGCGGGCCGAGGCCTCCGAGTCGGGGCGAAACTCCGCGATGGTGTAGTGGTTCTCCTCGTTGAGGAAAACGATGCGCTCAAGGACACCGGTGAGCGAGGAGTTGGAGGCAGGCGCAGCCACGGATGCGCCGAGGTGAAACGTTTTCGCGGGCGGAGGCAATCGGCGTTCGCCCGGTTTTTCGCTCAGCGCCGGCTCGGCACGTGCACGACCTGCATGCCCGCCGCGCGCGCCCCGCGCATGCCCGGCTCCGCATCCTCGAAGACGAGACACTGCGCCGCCGGCACGTGCATGATGCTCGCCGCCAGCAGAAACATGTCGGGCGACGGCTTGCCGTGCACGACATCGTCGGCGGTGACGATCGCGCGGAAATAGCCACCCAGCCCGGCCAGTCGCAGCGAGTGGTTGACCACATCGCGCGGGCCGCCCGAGGCGACGGCGCAGGGCGTGGAGGCGGCGACGCGTTTCAAGAAGGCGACGGTCGGCTCGATGTGCTGCACCTGTCCGAGCATCTCGACGAAGAGGCGCTCCTTGATGTGAAAGACCTCCATCGGATCGACGGTGAGGCCGTAGTGCTGGGCGATGAGCTCGGCGACGCGGACAGTCGGCACGCCGCCCATCGAGTAGAAGAAATCGGGATCGAGCGGCTGGTTGAGGCCGAACTGGTGCATCGCGGCATCCCAGGCGCGATAGTGCACGGGCATCGAATCGATGAGCGTGCCGTCGAGGTCGAAGATGTAGCCGGCGAAGGGGCCGGGCGGGATGTCGAGTTGCATAACCCGTCCACCACAGCCGCGCGCCCGCCGCTGCGCAAGCGCACGGTCACGCTTACGTGTTTCCCGCGCAGGGGGCTGAGGTCCAGTGCGCTAGAGCAGTTTAAGTAAAACTGTAGCCGCATGCGGCAAACCAACCTTTGGCATCGTCGGCGGTGACAGCCTTGAGTGCGGTGCCGATGGCGGCCATGAGTGTCTCGTGGGTGCGCGCCTGAGCGGC
>Ga0209718_1002064_pt1 | contig 20653 bp, 18 predicted proteins | sample AD_JPNAS1_MetaG_FD_184420 | JGI IMG/M metagenome (GOLD analysis project Ga0209718, IMG submission 184420) | Active sludge microbial communities of municipal wastewater-treating anaerobic digesters from Japan - AD_JPNAS1_MetaG (SPAdes) (version 2) | ecosystem: Engineered > Bioreactor > Anaerobic... | reverse complement strand
GGAAGAAGCGGCCGCGGCCGTCGTCGCCGTTCCGGCCCCCCCGCCGGCCGCGCAAGGTCCGGCCGCCCCCGCCTTGGACCAAAGCCCGGCGGCGGAAGCCGCCGTAACCGCGGCTCCGGCCGAGGCTCCCGCCTCCGCGGCCGAACCGCCGGCCGCCGCCGAGGAAGGACGCCGCGAACAGCGCTGGGGCAAGCGGGAAGTGGAGATCCGGCGGGTCGTTCTCCGGAACGACCGGGGGGAGGAAAAGCACGTCTTCCGTCCCGGCGACACGATGGTGATCGATATGGCCGTCGCCGCCCGCGAGCCGGTCAGGGATTTCGTGTTCGGCCTCGCCGTTTTCAACTCCATGGGAGTGTTGTGCTACGGGACGAACACCCACCTGGAGGAGTTCGAGTCCGTCGCTTTTTCGGGGGAGGGCCGGGTCGTCTGCCGGATCGAGTCGCTTCCCCTGATCAACGGAACCTATTACCTCGACCTGGCCGCCCATAAGCGCGACGGATACCCTTACGATTACCACCGGAATATGTATTCGTTCCTCGTTTCCTCGATGATCCGGGACGAGGGGGTGGCCCGGTTGGACCACGCCTGGGAATTCTCCCCGGAGATCAAGATCAAATCGCCGGCGAAATGAAATGAAGAAGATCCGTTCGGCGGCCGCCTTGAAGCGCCTGCGGGCCCGCTGGCGCCGCCAAGGCTTAAAGACGGTCTTCACCAACGGCTGCTTCGATCTGATCCACGGCGGGCACGTCCATCTCTTCCGCCAGGCCAAGGACCAAGGCGACATCCTGATCGTGGCCGTCAATTCCGACGCCTCGGTCCGAAGACTGAAGGGTCCGAGCCGGCCGATATTCCCGCTGGCCGAGCGGATGGAGGTCCTGGCCGCGTTCGGGGCGATCGACTATGTGACTTGGTTTGAGGACGATACGCCCCAAAAGATCATCGCCGCCCTGCTGCCCGACGTCCTCGTCAAGGGCGGAGATTGGGGCGCGGGGGAAATCGTCGGAACGGCGGAAGTCGAGGCGGCCGGGGGACGGGTGTACCGCGTCCCTTACCGCCGCGGCCGCTCCAGCACGAACCTCATCGAAAAAATCAGGAAATCGGCCCGCCGCCGCTGAAGGCGGAACGGCCTGGAAAAGAAATTCTCCCTACTCCCGGGAGCCGTCCCGGACCGCAGCGAAAAACCAGGACCACAGCCGCTTGTGGAACTCGAAGCTCGGAGGGCGGGCTTCGATCACCGTCCGAAACGAGAACAGCGCCCCGTCGTCCGGCCCGATCTTGAACTCCGGCGCCGGATCCCAGAGCTTCCGGAATTCCGGGTGGAACTGGACGCCGAGCACATGGGAATATCGCTCGTGCTCGACCGCTTCGATAATTTTCCCGTCCATCGAGCGGGCGGCGACGGCGAAGCCCTTCCCCGGAGCGTCCGCGGCCTGGTGGTGGGAGCTGGCGACCAGGGGAAAGCCGTCCGAGACCGGGCCCATGGCCTTCCAAACGCGGCTTTCAGGAAGGAGACGGACGGGGTGGAGCATATAAGGGGCCAGAGCCGGGTCGTGCGGGGCGATCATCTCGTAGGGATTCTTATGCCACTCGTCCCGGGGGAGGGCGAGAACGTCCTCGACGGTCGTCTTCCCATAGACTTCGCTCCAGAGATCCTGGATCATCGTTCCGCCCGTGCCGACCCAGAGGCTCTGCATGCCGAGACAGATGCCGAGGACGGGGTAATCCGGCCGGTCCTCCAAGAAGGCCTTGAAATCCGGGTTCTGGCCGCCGCCCAGGAGATGGAAGATCATCGACAGCTCGAGATAATGACGGTAAGGATTCTCGACAATGGTCCGGAAATCCGTCTCCTCGCCGTAGGCCGCCGGGGGCATGTCCGGCCCGCCGAAGAAGATGATCCCGTCGGAGAGGTCGAAAATTTTCCGGAATTCGGCCGAGGCCGCGTTGTCTTTATAGAGCGAGGCGATCCCCAGCTCGGCCGAAACGGCGTGGAAATGGACGTCGGCCAGCTTGTTGTCCCGGATGAAACGGACGGATTCGCGGTAGTCGGTCCGCTCCTTGACGTGGTAGACGCCGACGATTTCCAGGTTGTCGATGGGAAGCAGCCCTTCGGCCTTGAGGGCGAGAAGATGACGGAAAGTATTGGGGGCCGGGTAGAAAATAACCAGCCGGACGAGATTCTTGGGGGCCGAGGCGGCGTCGAAAAAGCGCTCCGGAGCCGACGGATTTTGGGCGGCCGCGGCCGTCGGAAAGAGCATTCCCAGGGCGGCGCTTATCAGGGCGAGGACGGCGATGACCGGGATACGGGAGCGGAATCGGAACATGCGATACTCCTTGCGGCCGGCGTCTCCCGGAAATCCGGCGGAATCCGGCGGCCGGGAAGAAATCATTATACGTGCGGCCGAACGAGGTGACAACCTCAGCGCTTCCCCTGAACCCGGCGTCCGTTTTCGCCGCGGTTCCCTTTTGCGGGAGGATCCGTCGAGGAGGGGAGCGGCGGAGACGCCGGTCCCGGCCGCTTAGGCTTCGTTGGGAACGCGAAGATCCGGAAACGAGGAAAACGAAACAAGCGCCGATGGAGGGGGCCGAGCGGCGGGCGGCGGGAATTACGGCCCGGATTCGCGTATAATCTTCGTTCGTCCCATGAGCCTGGATTTTCTGAAGGAGACGCCGGAATTCAAGGACCTCGTCCGGGCGGTTTCGTCTCTTCCGAAAACCCTCGAGGGCCAAGCCCTTCTTTTCGGGGAACAGGATCGGCCCCGTCTTTCGATCTCCGGCTTGACCGAGGCGGCCGTCCCCTACCTTTTCGTCCAGCTGGCCTTGGCCGGGCCGCGCCGCGTCGTCTTCATCCGCCCGTCCGCTCGTCCTCTGTCCGGCTTCGAGGATCAAGCCCGTTTTTTCCTCCAGAAGCTCGGCTCGACGAAAACCGTCCGGAGCTTTCCGGCGCTCTCGGAGAATCCCGCCCCGGACGCCGCCCCGTCCCTGGAGGCGGCGGCCACCCGGATGCGCTATTTTTACGACCTGCAGAACCGCCCGCCGGTCCTGACCGTGACCAATCTTTTCGGTCTCCTGCGGCCGTTTCCGGCGCCGGAAGGCCTCCCCGAGCTTTTTCTCCGCCTGAACAAGGACGCCGAGTGCGGCCGGGACCGGGTGATCGAGCGGCTCGCCTCTTTCGGGTATGCGCGCGAGGATTTGATCGCCTTCCGCGGGGAATACGCCTACCGGGGCGGAATCGTCGATGTCTTCTCCCCCTGGCAGAAAAACCCGGTCCGAATCGAATTCGGCGGCGACCGCGTCGTTTCCCTCCGCGAGTTCGATCCTTCCACCCAGCGGGCCGTCCGCCAGACCGAGGCGGCCCTCATCCCCTCGCTTACGGAAGGGATCGCCGGTCCGGCCGCCGCCTCCGTTTCCTTCAGCCGGTATCTCGCCGACGCGGTGTTCGTCTTCGACCATCCGGACGAGATCGAGAAGGAGTGGGACGAGGTCAGGGCCGACCTCTCGTCGCGGGCCGCGGCCGGGCCGCCGGACGGCCCCGCTTTTCCGCCCTTTGAATCGGTCTATCCTCCGGCCTTGTACGAGCGCCTCCAAGCCGAGGCGGTTTATTGCGGGGAGCTCGGGCCGGCCGGAACCCGCCGGGAAATCGCTTTCGGCTTCCAGCCCGTGCCCCGTTTCGACAACAAGATTTTCTTCTTCCTCGAGACGATGAGCCGGATTTACGAGGAGCGCGACCGGTGCGTCATCTTTCTATCCACGCCTCCGATGCGGAAGAAGATCGGGGCCCTTCTCGAAACCAAGGAGATCCCCTCGCTCGAAGCGGAATCGCCTCTTCCGGAGGCCTCCGGCGGCGAGATCCGTCTTTGCCTGGGCGATCTCGAGCGGGGCTTCAGCTATCCGCGGCAAAAGATCCATTTCTTCGCCGAGAAGGACATCCTCACCGAGGAACGGATCATCCCCGCCCGGCCCGCGGCCCGGCCCTCGATCACCCAGTTCCAGGACCTGAAGGCCGGAGACTTCATCGTCCACGCCGATTACGGAGTGGGCGTGTTCCGGGGGCTGGTCAAAATGGATGTCGAGGACCGGGCGGCGGAGTTCATGGAGCTCGGCTACCGGGACGGAGACACGCTGTTCGTCCCGGTCGAGGACTTGAGCCTCGTCCAGAAATACACGCCCGTCGGGGCCGGCCAACCGCTGCTGGACAAGCTCGGAACCGGCCATTGGCTGAAAACCAAGGAACGGACGAAAAAAGCCGTCCAGAAGCTGGCCCAGGAGCTCCTGGATCTTTACGCCCGGCGCAAAGCCATCAAGGGATTCGCTTTCAGCCCGGAGGGCCGCTGGCAGGACGAGTTTGAAAAAACCTTCGAGTTCGAGGAAACCGAGGACCAGCTCCGCTCCATCAAGGAGATCAAGACGGATATGGAGGCGGCCGCGCCCATGGACCGGCTGCTTTGCGGCGACGTCGGCTATGGAAAGACGGAGGTCGCCGTCCGGGCCGCCTTCAAGGCGGTGATGGACGGCAAGCAGGTCGCCGTCCTTTGCCCCACGACCGTCCTGGCCAGCCAGCATTACAAGACGTTCTCCGGGCGGATGGTTCTGTTCCCGGTCCGGGTCGCCGCCCTGTCCCGGTTCCAACCGGCCGCCGAACGGCGCCGGATCATCGAGGATCTGAAGAACGGCCGCGTCGACATCGTCATCGGAACCCACCGTCTCCTTTCGGCCGACGTGGCTTTCCGCGACCTGGGTCTGCTGGTCGTCGATGAGGAGCAGCGGTTCGGAGTCGCCCACAAGGAAAAAATCAAGCACCTCAAGGCCAGCGTCGACGTCTTGACGCTGACGGCCACGCCGATCCCCCGGACCCTTAACTTGTCCCTGACCGGCCTCCGCGACATCAGCCTGATCGAAACGCCTCCCAAGGACCGGCTGGCCGTTCACACGGTCGTGACGACGTTCTCCCCGCGCCTGATCGCGGCCGCGATCAAGCAGGAGATCGCCCGCGGGGGGCAGGTCTATTATGTCCTCAACAAGATCGAGGAGATGGACTCCCTGTCGGCGAAAATCCGGGAATGGGTCCCGGACGCCCGCCTGGCCGTGGTCCACGGCCGGATGGCTCCGGCCGAGCTCGAAATGAAGATGATCGATTTCATCAACCAGAAGTACGACGTCCTGGTCTCGACGACGATCATCGAGAACGGAATCGACATCCCTCTGGTCAACACCCTGATCGTCCAACGGGCCGATCATTTCGGCCTGGCCCAGCTCTACCAGCTGCGCGGCCGGGTCGGCCGGTCGTCCCGCCAGGCCTTCGCCTATTTTCTCGTTCCGCCGTTCGCCGAGCTGACTTCGATCGCCCGCAAGCGCCTCGAAGCCATCAAGGAATTCAGCGAGCTCGGATCCGGATTCCGGCTGGCGATGAAAGACCTGGAAATCCGCGGCGCCGGCCATTTGTTCGGAGAGCAGCAGCACGGGACGATGGAAGCCGTCGGATACGACTACTTCATCCATCTGCTGGAGCAGGCGATCAAGGAGCTCAAGGGCGGGGAGGTCGAGGAGGTCCGGTGCGAGATCAACCTTCGGGTGGAGGTCCGCATCCCCGAAGCTTACATCCCAGCCATCAACGTGCGGCTCAGCTTGTATAAGCGGATTTCCTCGGCCGCGGACCTGGACGAGATCCGGTCGCTGGAGGAGGAAATCCGGGACCGTTTCGGTCCGCCGCCGCCGAGCGTCGAACATCTTCTCCAATACGGCCGGATCAAGATTCTGGCCCAGCGTTTGAAGCTTTCGGCCGTCGACCGCGTCGACCGGAAGCTGATTCTTAAATTCCAGCCTTCGACCGACGTCGAACCCGCCCGGATATCAAGTGTTCTCAACAAGATGCGTGGATCGATGACCCCGGAAGGCGTTCTCAGCCTGCCGCTCCGCTCCCCCGCCTCAGCCGGCGTTCTGCGTGAAACCGCCCGGCTCTTGCTGGAGTTGTCAGGGATGGGATAGAATATCTCATTGCATTTGACACAGATGAAGCGCTATCCGGACTTTCTGGCGGCGGCCGTTCTGGCGGCGGCGGTTCTCTGCCTGGGGGCGGGCGCCTGCGGCGGCAAGGCCGGATCTCCTCCCGCTCCCGGGGAATTCCGCCTGGATGATCCGCAAAAAGCCGCTCTGGCGGTCTTGACGGTCGAAGGCGTTTCCTTCACCAATGCTGATTTCGCCCGGTTCGCCCGCTTGACGGTCGGCGAGCCGGAGGCCGCCTTGACGGCCGAAGCGGCCGGGCGGCTGTTCGACGATTTCATCGAGAGGAAGCTGATCGTCCTCTCGGCGGCCGCCCGCGGGATCGACTTGAGCGAAGAGGAAAAAGAAAAATCTCTGGCGATTTTCAAGCTGAACCGGGCCGAAGGAGCCGCTCCGCCCTCCGAGGCCGATAACGCGGACCTCCTGGAAGGCGTGCTCGTCGAAAAGTACATGGCCGTGGAAATATCGGGAATCACCGTTCCGGAGGATGAGATCAAAGCCTATTACGAGGTCCATAAGAACGAATTCCTCCAGCCGGAGCGCCTCCAAGTCAGCCAGATTCTCTTTTCCTCGGAAGGCCGGGCCAGCGAAATCCTGGAAAAGATCCGCTCGGCCGGCGAAAATGAGTTCCGCGAGGCCGCCCGGACGTCTTCGGAAGGACCCGAGGCGAAAAACGGCGGACTGATGGGCGTTTTCAGCCTCGGCCAACTCCCCCTGGAGCTGGAAAAAGTCATCTTCGCCCTGGAGGAAGGCCGGATCAGCCGGGTGGTCCAGTCTCCTTACGGCTACCATATCTTCCGGCTCGACCGGAAATTCGAGCCCCGGCTCCGGTCTCGAAGCGAGACCGCCCCTTTGATCGAGGCCCGTCTTCTCGAACAGAAAAATCAAGCGGCCCGGGACGCCCGCGTCGCATCCCTGAAAGAAACGATGTCCTGGAAAATCCGGGCGGAGAATCTGCCGTTCGTGTATCCGGGATCCCGATAAGGAAGGTGCCATGTCGAAGAAGAAAATCATCCTGGCCGTCTCTCTCCTTCTCGTCGCGGCGGCCGCCGTCCCGGCCCGGGAGGTCATCGAGGAAATCATCGCCGTCGTCAACGATGACATCATCACCCTTTCCGATTTCAAGAAGGAATACGAGGAGCGCCTCATGGCCGCCCGGGCCCAGTACCGGGGGGAGGACCTGGAGCGGGCGATCGAGTACACCAAGGCCCACATCCTCGACGAAATGATCACGGACCTGTTGCTCATCCAGATGGCCCGCAAGATGAACATCAACGTCGCGGACCAGCTGAAAATGGTCGTCGAGAACATCAAGCGGACCAACGATATCGAAAACGACGAGATGTTGAAACGGGCCCTGGCCCAACAGGGATACAACTACGACGAGTGGATCGCCGCGATGGAAAAGCAGATCCTGCGGGAAGCCGTCCTCCGCAATCAAATCGGACAGAAAGTGGTGATCGACGACGCCGAGATCGTCGATTATTATAAAAAGCACCAGGACGAATTCATTGTTCCCGAGGAATATGATCTCCGGGCGGTCTACTTGGCGGTCGAGGGCCGGGAGGCCGCCGTCCTGGAGGCCCGCAAGGCCGAGATCGAAGCGAAGATCAAAGGCGGCGCGCCGTTCGCGGAGGTGGCCGAGGCCGATTCCGACGAGCCGCTCAAGGCGGCCAAGGGAAGCCTGGGGACGTTCAAGGAAGGCGAGCTCGACCGGACGCTGCTCGCGGCCGTCAAGCCGCTGAACAAAGGCGGGATGACGCCCTGGGTTCAGTCCAAGAACGGCTGGTACTTGATCCTGGTCGAGGAGAAGAAGGACAGCCGGCTCCGGACCTTTGACGAATCCCGGACGGCCATCACGGAAAAGATCGGGACGCAGAGGCAAAACGCCGAGGTGGACAAGTTCCTGGCTGAGATCAAATCGAAAAATTACATCAAGATTCTCAAGCCCGATCCGTTCGCCGACCTCAACTGACGGCTTCCGGCTTCCGCTTGAGGGCCACCCGGGCGATCCAGCTTTTTTCAGCCTTCATCGAAAGGAAGCCGAAGATCGACACCGCCAGGGCGGCCAGGGCGTCGACGATGAGATCCTTCATCGTGTCGACGAGGGCCGCCCGCCCGACGAGCGTGGTTTTATCCTCCAGGGCGAACTTCTGCATGTTGAGCCCCAGGACGCCGTCGGCCGCGAATTCATAGATCTCCCAGAGAACGCCCAGGGAAAGCGCGAACGAGAAGGCAAACAGGGCGACGAACTGGGGGCTCAGCGTCACGGCGACTTTTTCGCTTTTATTGAGAAGGCTGACGATCGAAAACCCGAGCGCTCCGAGCATGATCCCGCTGAACGCGTGAAGGATGACGTCCCAGTGCGGGACCCGGTAGTAGAAGTCGCGGACTTCCCCCAGGAAGATGGCGGCGTAGAGGAAGACGACGAAGAGGAGGTACATCCGGCTGGGAAGGATGATCCGAAAGCGCTTCTCGAGCATTGAGGGAAGAAACAGGATGAGAAGACCGAGGCAGGACTCGAGGAGCATGAGAACGTAGTCGCTGCGGACCTTCCCGGAAGCGGCCGCTCCCGGAGCGCGGACCGCCCCGATCAAGGCATAGACCGCCGAAGCGACGAGAGTGAAAAAGATAAACAAGCCGACCGCTTTCCCCCAGCGGCCGGCCGGCCAGCCGCCGCTCCCGGCGGCGGGAGGCCGCGGCGGCGCTCCTTTGCTTTCCGCCCTCTCCATGTTCATGGGGATCCCGCCGCCGGGCGGCGGCGGAGAGAAAGAAACCGGCCGGCTTGTCTCCCCCTCGAGAGGCTAATCCTTAGCCGGCCCTTCCTGCGGGACGGTCGACGGTTCCTTCTCCTGGTGGACGGCCTGGTCTTCTTGGAAATCGATCTGCCGGGACACCGGATATTCGCCCATCGGGATATGGCGCGGACCGCTCATTTGGACGAACAGCTTGACGTAATACGACTTCCAATGAGGGTTGGCCTTGAAAGAGTCGAGGGTTTTGCCGGCCACGCCGAAATTCGACTTCAAGGTGATCGGCGGGCTGGTCGCGCCGGGGGCGAGCCCTTCGCCCCGGACGGCCGTATGAAAGCTGTCGCCCAGGTTCTCGACCGAGTCCACTTCCTTGAAGATGGCGTTGACATTGATGTAGCGGAGGGTTTCGGACGAGTTGTTCTTGAGCTTGAAGGTCACCGTCGGGACCAGCGTCAGCTTTGGATTCGGCCACTGCCGGTATTCCTTCATCGTCCAGCTGGTGCTCAAGTCGACGACCTCCAGGGATGAATGAACCTGCTGTTCGTTGTAGGATTTGCACCCCGTCTGTCCCAGCCAGATCAGGGCCGCGACGGCCGCCAAAGCGACACCGGAAGCAGGGAAGATGCGTCTCATCGTGTTCCTCCTGTCGGGCCTCTTGATGATAACCCGTCCGGCGGGGGAAAGCAAGGGACGGCCCCGGGCGGCTTGCGCCCCCGCGCGGTTTCGTTATAATGAAATTTCGCGAAATTTTGATGAAAGGACGACTGTCATGGGCCTGGTGAAGCGCGGCAAGGACCTCTGGTTTTACGAAGATCTCTACTCAGACGTGACCTACGGATTCAAGGTCAAGCGGATCATCGTCCCTGAAACGCCGACCGGCTTCCAGAAGCTGATGATCCTCGACACCGAGCGGTTCGGGCGGGTTCTGATCTTGGACGGGATCGTCCAGCTGACCGAGGAAGACGAGGGCATCTATCATGAATGGATCGGGCTCTGGCCGCTGTTCGCCCCCTCGAAAACTCCGGAAAACGTCTTGATCATCGGCGGCGGCGACGGCGGCGTCGCCCGGGCCGTCCTTCGCCATCCCGGGGTCAAGAGCGTGACGATGGCCGAAATCGACCGGGTCGTCATCGAGCAGTGCCGGACGCACCTCCCGGCGATTTCCGCCGGCGTCTGGGATGATCCCCGCTTCCGCCTGATCATCGGCGACGGGGCCGAGGTCATCCGGAAGATGAAAGGCCGCTGCGACGTGATCATCATCGACTCGACCGACCCCATCGGCCCGGCCAAAAGCCTCTTCGACACCAGCTTTTACGAGAGCGTCTACGCCGCCCTCCGTGAAGGCGGCATCACCATCCACCAAACCGGGGCGCTTCTCCTCCAGCCGTTTGAGGCGCCGGGAAGCTGGCGGCAGATGGAGCGGATTTTCGACGACGTCCAGGTCGTCCAGTTCACGAACGTCAGCTACTTGGGCGGGCCGTTCAGCCTGACCGCCGGGTCGCGCGGCCGGAACGTCTTCAAGGCGGCCGCGCGCAACGCCCGGCGCAATTTCAAGGCCGCGGGGATCCGGACCAGCTGGTATTCCCCCGACATCCCGGCCGTTCCGTATCCCGAGTTCCAGCGGCGCCTCGAGGTCGACAAGTACGGCGAGGAAATCGTCCTGGACTTCCCTCTCTCCGGCCGGCCGCCGTCCCGGCCCCGGGTCGGAAAGTGGAGCCGGGAGCTCTGCAAGGCGATCGGCATGCTTCCCTTCGGGGATCCCATGGTCTCCGATCCCGCCTGGGGGGATGACGACACGCTCGTCCAGTATATCGAGACAAGCGCCATCAATTTCCGCCGGTTCGGGAATACGGCCTCAGCCAACTGCTTCACCTGCGCCCGGCTTCCGCGGGACGAGGCCGCGGCGTTCACGACGGGATTTTTCGGAGCCGATGGGGCGGTCTGCTGGTACCTGCCGCGGGGCGTCTTCTCCGACATCCGGAAGGTGCGCCGCGACTCCCTGATCTACCGCTTGGGGCCTTCCGGGGGGCCGGCCGGGGAGATCCGCCGTCCGCGGACGGCCGAAGCGGCTGAAGTCTTCAAGCCCTCGTTCCGGCTGCCCGTCGAGACGGGTTTTGCCCCGGCCTTCGAGCTGGTCATGGACATCTTCGATTGTGATTTCGACCGGATCTCGTCTTGCGAGGCGGTCGCCGCTTGGGCCCGGGAATCGGCCAGGGGGGCCGGCCTGAAGACCATCGGCAGGCCGGATGCTCCGGACTTCGGCCACGCCAAGAAGAAAACGGCCGGCCCGTCCGTGACTCAGTTCCTCCGCGGCGGCTCCAACATCAGCCACTATTCGATCAACTGGCTGATGATCGTCTTGAACCTGGTCGTCCGGGAACCAATCCCCCTGCGGCGGGTCATCACCCACGCCATGGATTATTTCCAGGGAAAAAAAGCCCACTGCTGGATCCTGCCGCGAGGGGCGTCCGGCAAGAGCCTCAAGGAAATCGCCGAAAACACGGTCTTGTTCGAGGTCCGGCGGGACTAAGACGGCGGGGAGGGCCGCGGGGCGGATAAAGGGAGCCCGCCGCGCCGCTTTCCTTGTCCAAACGGGGTTGGATTGTAAGCGGCGTAGGGCGCGGGCTTGACGCTTTTCCCTCCGATTGATACCTTTAGTTCAACCGTTTTTTTAGAGGAGTGAACATGAAGAAATTCGCGGCCGCCGCGGGGATCGTGCTCTTGTTTCTTTCCTTGGCCGTCGTTCCGGCCCAAGCGGTTCAAATCGCGGGCAAAGGGGCTAAGCTGGGCCTCTCTCTGGCCAATTGGAGCGGAGAGGATGTCGAGGACAACGACGCCCGGATGAGCTTCGCCTTGGGCGGATTCCTGTCCTTTAATATCTCCGGCGATTTTTCCGTTCAGCCGGAGCTCTTGTTCGTTCAGAAAGGGACGAAGTGGGAGGACGGCGGGGCCAAGCTTGTTTTCCGCTTGAGCTACTTGGAAGTGCCGGTTCTGGCGAAATATTCCTTCGCCGCCGGGCCGAGCCTGAAGGTCTTCGTCTTTGGCGGGCCGGCCTTCGCCTTCAAGGTCGGGGCGACCTCGTATTTTGAATGGGAAGGCGAGTCGGAGACCGAGGACATCGAAGAAATGAAATCTCTGGACCTCGGCCTGGCCTTCGGGGCGGGGGTGGAGATGCCCCTCGGCGCCAATAGACTCACTCTTGACCTCCGCTATACGCTTGGCCTGGCCAATTGCTGCGAAGTGGAGGGGGAGGACCTCAAGGTCAAGAACGGCGCGCTCTTGATCATGGCCGGGATCGGCTTCTAAAACCGGCCGGATCCGGCCCTCATTCCACGATCGCCGAGGCGTAGACGAGGCGGACGCCGTAGGATTCGGCTAAGCCGATATGACGGGCCAAGGCGGCGAGCGACTCGCGCTTCGGATGGCAGATTGCGACGGCCCGTCCGTTTTCCTTCGCCCGGAGGAAGAGCTCGCGGAGCCCGGCGGCGAAGGCCGTCTCGCCGGCTTCCGCGTCGAGAAAAACCCGCCGGGCGGCCGTCCGGACTCCCATTCGGGCCGCTTCCCGCCGGGCGATGGTGCCCGCCGTCGTCCGGCTGTCGATGAAATAGAGCCCCCGCTCCTTGAGGATCTCGAGAATCGGGCGCATCAGCTCCGTCTTTTCCGTCGCCGCCGAGCCCTCGTGATTGTTGAGACCGCGCGCGCCCGGGACCCGGGCGAGGCAACGGGCGATCTCGGCCCGGATTTCTCCGCGGGACAGGCCTTCCCGGATCGCCGGGCCGCCGGCCTCCGGGCCGCGCTTGTCTCCGTTGGATTCCAGGGGCAGATGGAGCATGATCTCCAGCCCGCAGGCGGCGGCCAAGCGGGCCGATTCTTCCGTCAAGTCCGCGTCCGGCAGGATCGCCACGGTGAGCGGGAGGCCGACGGCGTAGGCGCTTTCAACCGCCTCCAGGCTGTAGCCGATATCGTCGATGATGATTGCGGCCTGGGGGACCGCGGAGACCGGCCGCGGCCGGGTCAGAAGGAAGGCGAAAACGGCCGTCAGAATCGCCAGCGCGAGCGGGAGGAGCCAGGCCAGGGGCCGGGGCCGCTTCCGCTTCATGGGCGCCGGCCGCCGGGCAGGCCCTTGGTTTTTTCGAGATAATCCGCGCTGGTTTTTTTCCCCGGACCGATTTTCACGTCCGGCGTGAGTCCTTTTTCAAACAGCGCTTCCCCCGAGGCGAGGGTGAAAGCGCCGACTGTCAGCAGCAATCCGTCTCCGGCGTCGAGCGGCAGGAGCTTCTGCTCGGCCGCCAAGCCGGCCGTCGGGGTTCCGACGACGATCGCCCGCTTGAGGTCGCAGAGGACGCCGGCCGCGATTTCGGCCGGGCCCATCGTCGCCGGGTCCACCCAGACGACCAGGGGGACAGCGGGTAGAACGGGCTCGGCCGGGCAAGCCCAGACGGTCTTGATTCCGCCCTTTTTCTCGAACGTTCCGGCCCGGGGGCTTTTCAAGAAGAGATTGACCAGGCCGCGCGCCTCCTCGATCTCGCCCTCGCGGCAGCCGCGCAGGTCGAGGATGAGCGTGTTCTTGCGGCCCGCGACTTGAGGAAGAACGATCGAGCGGAAGGCGTCCGTCGCACCGGGAAAAAGATGGTGGATCCGGACGATCCCCGCCGTCCCGGGCTCGGCCGTCCAGGCCGCGGCGACGGGATACGGAGCATACCGGTCGACGGTTTTCTCGGTTGTCTCGTTTTCATGGATCAAGCGGAGCTTGACCGGGGCGGGTTCCGCGCTCTTCAAAGCGAAGCGGAATTCGTTGTGGCTCCAGATGAGAGTGGAGCGGTCGTCGACCGCGCTGACCGCGTCGCCCGGCTGGATGCCGGCTTTTTCCGCCGGCGATCCTTCAACGACCGCGATGACGACCGGAAACGCGCCCGGCCGTTTATAGGCGGCGAGGCCGATGTCAAAAAGCCGGTCGAGGCGCGGAGAGGACGCCCGGGTCATCAATTCGGCGCTCAAGTAGGCCGAAGCCGGGTCGAGGGCTCCGATGAGCCCGCGGAAGGCGCCTTCCATCGTCCGAAGAGGGTCCGTCTCGTTGACATAATCGTCGCGGATATGCTCGATGGCCCGATCCAGGATGTCGAAATCCTTGGCCGGCGGGAATTTTGAGGACTGCAAGGGCGGGCGGACCCAAAGGAGGAGGAAAAGAGCCGCGGCCGCCAGGCCATAGGAAACAAGGATCCGGGGACGGGGTAGCTTCATCGGGGTCGTTGGCTCCGTAAGGGGAAATCCTATCACCTTCGCCGAAGCCAAAGCAAGGGATTCACGGGCTTGGTCTGGTAGCGGATCTCGAAGTAGAGGGAAATCCCCGAAAGCGAGGCGGTGTCGCCGGCCACGGCCAGGGGCGTTCCGGGTCCGACAAGGTCGCCGTTGCGGACGAGGAATTCGGCGCAATGACCGTAGAGCGAATGGTAGCCCCCGCCGTGCTCGAGGATGAGGAGGTTGCCGTAGCTTGGGAAGAAATCGGCGTAGACGACCTTCCCGGAGTGGATGGCCCGGATGGTCAAATCCCCGGGAGACGGGGTTATCTCGATGCCGTTGTTCTCGGTTTTCGTGTTGAAGCTGCCCCGTTGCAGCCCGTAATTCTGGGTGATGCGTCCGTTGACCGGCCAGTCGAGGCGGCCCCTCGTCTCGCCGAACGGCAGGCCGGGGAAGACGCCCGGATGAGGACGGGAATCCAGGTCGCGGAGGAGCTTTTCGAGCTCCCGGGCGCGCTGGTTGAGCTCGCCGATGGCCTGCTCGTAGGTTTTTTGGTTGGTTTTGATCTGGGCGACGAGCGTCCGGTTCTTCTTTTCCTCGGCTTCGAGCTCGGCTTGCTTGGCCGTCGATTGCTTCGTCAAAGCGGCGATCTCGGCCTCCTTCTCCCCCAGCTCCCGGTCGGCTTGGCCCAGGGCGGCCAACCGGGAGAGGAAATCGGCGATGACCCGGTCTTGGGCTCCGGCGACGGCTTCGAGCGCCCGGATTTGGTCGACGAAGGTTCGCAGATCGCGCGCTTCCAGGGCGTATCGGGCGACGCTGAAGCGGCCGTGCTTGTAGATGGTGAGAAGAACCCGGGCCAGCCGGTCGCGGTCGGCGGCCAGGGCATTGCGCATTTCCGGGATGCTCCGTCCGACGGCGTCCCGGTCGGCCCGGGTCCGGGCGAGCTGGACCTGAAGGAGCTTCCATTCGCTCCGGAGAAGGCGTTTCCGGACGGCGATTCGGTCCAACTGGGAGAGAACGCTTCTTTCCCGTTTTTCCTCGTCGCCGAGCTTCGCCCGGAGCCGCTCGATGTCCCCGCGGATCTCGGCCAGGCGCTTTTCGTATTCGCCGGCCTGGACGGAAGCGGCGTCCGGCTCGGATTGGCCGAAAGCGGGCCGGGCGAGGTGGGGGGCCAAGAAAAGCCAGCCGCTCAGGACGGCCGTGACGATCCTGCGGCGGCTCATCGGCGCGTCAGGTAGAGGACCGCCCCCGCCGCTCCGATGACCAAGCCGTAGGCCAAGTCGATGAAGGCGTAGGACAGGGCGGCCGACGAAGACAGCCCGTAATAAGCGAAAATCGCCACATAAGCCCCCTCCCGGACGGCCAGGCCGTTGATGGTGACCGGGAGCATCTGGACGAGGAGAACAAGGGGGATGAAGATGAAATAATCGAACGCCGGGATGGGGAGGTCCAGTGATTTTCCGATCAGGATGAAGTAGACGACGACGTTCAACTGGAGAAACACGGCCCACAGCATCGCCCGGAAAAACGGCCGGGGCCGGCGGCGGTAGGACAGGATCGCCTCCCGGAAAAGAAGCGCCTTGTCGCGCGCTTTCCGGAAGAGGCCGTCCGGGGCGCCCGCCCGGAGCACCCGGCCGGTGACGGGGAGAAAGAAGACGGCCGCGGCCGCAAGGCCGGCGGCGCCGAGGACCAGGGCCGCCCCGATGAAGGGAACCCGCCCGGCCATCTCCAGGCGGCCGAGCGAGGCGCCCAGAGCGAAGAAGAAGAGGACAATGACGCCCGTCATCCGCTCGACGACGACGATGGCCGACGACTTGACGATCGACGAGGAATACTTCGATCCGTCCCAGATGCGGACGACATCGCCGCCGAAGCTCGTCGGGAGAAAGGTGTTGAAGAACTTGCCGATGAGGTAGGATTTCGCCAGGAAGCCGAAAGGGATGTCGTCGCCCTGGGCCCGGGCCAGGATCCGCCAGCGATGGACGCTGATGAGAAGGCCCAGGGCGTGGAGACAGAACGAGAGGGCCAGGAGCCCCCAGTCGGCGCCGCCGAGGGCCCGGCCGATTTCAGGCAGCTTGGCCCGGGAGAGAACGAAAACCGCGGCCAATCCTCCCAGTCCGAGGGCCAGGCGGAGAAGAAAACGGAGGGTTTTTCGGCGCATCGATTCTTTCTACCATAAGGCAAGCCCGGAACGGAAGGGGAGGGGAACGCCCCGGTTGGTTATTTCAGGGAGAATTCAGGCGAAACCGGGTCAACCCGGCCCGAAAAAAGGCTCGTCCGCCGGCGTCCCCGGAGCGGCCGGCCAAGCCCAAAACCTGAGGGAAAAACGAGATATTACTTAAATCATAGGAATAATAAATATACCTTGACAATCGCCGCCCCTGTTTCTATGATGGGACTCAAGCCACAATCTGATAGAAAGGAGAATCCATGAAACGGAAGATTATGGTGACGGTTCTAGCTCTTGCGGTTCTGGTCGGGACGGCCGCGGCCGGGACGAAAGAGTTTTGGAAGGGCGGAATTTACGTGACTCCGCAGATCGGAGTCAACAGCTGGGGAGGGAGCATTCCCTTCGGAGCGCACGCCGAATACGGCCTCACCGAGAACATCGGGATCGGCGGCTCGGTCATGCTCAACATGTGGAGCGAAGAATACTGGTCGTCCACCCTCATCAACTTCAACGCGGACGTCGCCTACCATTTCACCAAGCTCAACGCGGAAAAGTTCGATCTGTACGCGGGAGGCGGTCTCGGCTACTCCGCTTATTCCTGGAAATGGAAAGATTCCTCCGGCGGCGGAGTCGGAGGCACGGGCAGCTCGGGCATCTATATCCCGATTTTCGTCGGCGGGCGGTACTATTTCAATCCGAAAATGGCCGTCAGCCTGCGCTTGGTCGGCTCCCTGACGGGGCACTGGTCGGGATTCGGCGGCGTGCTCGGGGTGACGTTCGTCCTGGGCAAGTAAGCGGTCCGGACGAATACGACCGAGATATCGCGCCCGCCCGCGGCGTTCCGCGGCGGGCGGGAAAGGAAAAATCCTCATGAAAAAATGCCTCGCGGGAATATTGATCATCGCCGCGTCCGCCCTGTTCCTGAGCGCGGACGTCTACATCAAAAGCAATTCCCATACCGACGCCATGTCGATGATGGGACAGACCACGCCGGCCACCGATACCGTTTCCGAGCTGTGGATCGGCGACAACGCCCTGGCCATGGTCAGCCAGGACGGCCGGACGGTGATCGACTTGGCCAAGAACACCTTCGCCATGATCAACATGGCCGAAAAGTCCTACGTCGAGACGCCGCTTCCGGTTGATTTCGCCAAGCTCCTGCCTGCCGAAATGGCCTCGATGTCCGGAATGTTCGTCATGTCGGCGACCGTCAATCCGACCGGGGAGACGAAAAAGGTCGGGCAGTGGAACTGCCAGGGCTATGACATGACCATAACGGTCATGGGCATGCCCATGAAAACCAAGATTTGGGCCTCGACCGACGTCGCCTTCGACTGGGCGAAGTTCTCCGAAAAATTCATGCCGGCCATGACGAAGGGGATGATGCGGCTGGACGAAGCCTCGGTCAAGGAGATGATGAAGATCAAGGGCTACCAGATCGCCTCGGAAGTGAACGCCGAGATGATGGGAGCCAAGATCCATTCGACGACCGCCGTCGTGGAGATCTCCAAGAAAGACGCCCCGGCCGGGACCTACGCGATTCCGGCGGGCTTCACCAAGAAGGCCACGCTCAGCATGGACGACGTCCAGAAGCGGTAAGCCCTCTTCCCCCACGCTTCTTCCCGGGCGCCGGAACGGATGTTCCGGCGCCCGGTTTTCCTTCTCCTCCGCCCCCGCCCGTTCCTTTTCAAGGATTTCCCCGTTTTCACCCCCGATCGATCAACCGGAGCCGGCCGGCCGCCGAGGGAAAAACCGGACCGCGGGACTTGCCGCCGATTCCCGCAGCCGGCGGGTTCGGCGTATAATGCGGAGGGATTCGCCATGGATCAAATCAATCGCATCAACCCCGTCGTCGAAATTCTTCGGGTCTCCCCCCGGCGGGTCAACAAGCTGTTTCTCCAGAAAGAAGAAGGCCATCGCCCCGTCGGAACGATCATCGGCCTGGCCAAGGCGAACCGCATCCCGTGCGTCTTTCTCCCGAAACAGGCCCTCGATAAAATGTCCCCCCACCATCAAGGCGTGGTGGCCGTTCTTTCCCCGAAGGAATATGTCTCCCTCGAGGAGATCCTCGCCTGCGCCGGGCCGTCGCCGTTCCTCGTCCTTCTGGATGAGATCGAGGATCCCCAAAACCTGGGGGCCGTTCTCCGGAGCGCCGAAGGGGCGGGCGCCGACGGCATCGTCCTGCCCGAACGGCGATCGGCCGGCCTGACCCAAACCGTTTTCGAGGTATCCGCCGGAGCCCTCGAACATCTCCGGGTCGCCCGCGTTCCCAACCTGGCCCAGACCATGGACGCGCTCAAAAAACGCGGCGTTTGGCTGATCGGGGCGGAGGGCGGCGGCGACGGGCTGTACTTCGAGTTCGACTACACCGTCGCCGTGGCCGTCGTCCTCGGCTCGGAGGGAAAAGGACTCCGGCCCCTCGTCCGCCGGAAATGCGACCGGGTCCTCTCGATCCCGATGCGGGGGCGGGTCAATTCCCTCAACGTGGCCTCGGCCGCCTCGGTCTTTTTTTTCGAGATCGCCCGGCAGCGGTCGGCCCCGCCTCCGCCTGCCCGTTGAGGCAAAAAGACAAGAGCATCCGGCGGGCGGATCGCTGATAAAGCCGCCGGCCCGGAGCGCGAATCCCGCCGTCTCTTCCTCCCGGCCCGTCGCCTTGACCTTTCCTCTCTTTGGAATTATCTATTAAATGAGGGGGGGGCTTGTCCCTCGGAAAGGAGAGAATGATGAAAACCAACATGGGGGCGGTTGACCGGCTCATTCGGATCGCCGCGGCCGCCGCGATCGTGGTCCTCTACTGCTTGGAAGTGATCAACGGGGTTTGGGCGGTCGTCTTGGGAATCGTCGCGGTCGTTTTCATCGTGACGAGCTTCATCGGATTCTGTCCCCTGTACGTTCCCTTCCGCATCTCGACGAAAAAAAGGCCGAAGCCGTCCTCCTGAGGTCCCGCCACATAAAAACCTCGTCCAAAAGGGCAATGTCTTGCCGTTTGAAACCCTCGCCGAGGCCGAGGCTTGACGAGATCGTTTGGACATGGATTCCATGAGTTCCCTCCGGCTGTGAGGATCCATTCTCTGCCCTCCCAGGTCAAGAGGAGAGCGTAAAAAATGTCTTTTCCCTTGTCCAGCCGGGGCAAGATTTTTAGATGGCAAGACATATCACCCTTCGGTAAGATTTTAGATGGCGCGATTCGCGTCCTTGACAGGCGTTCCGGCCGGCTTATAGAATATCCGGGTATCATTTCCTATTGCAGAGAGCTCAATGACGAAACCCGAGGATTTCTACACGCTTGAAAAACCGATCGTTGGCCTGAAAGAGCAGATCGACGCCCTGGTCTTGGCCGGCGAACCCGGATTCAATGAAAAAGCAGCCGCCCTTCGCCTTGAAATCGAGGCCGAATGGCGGAAAATCCAGCCCGGCCTGATCCCCAGCCAGATCGTCCAGGTCGCCCGGCATCCCAAGCGGCCGATGACTCTCGATTACATCAAGGCCCTTACGACCGATTTCATGGAGATGCATGGAGACCGCCGGTTCGCCGACGATCCGGCCTTGGTCGCCGGACTGGCCTTCTACAAGGGGCAGACCGCGGCGGTCATGGGCCATCAAAAGGGGCGGACGACCCGCGAGCGGCTCGATCGCAACTTCGGCCAGATGAATCCCGAGGGGTACCGCAAGGCCTATCGCATCTTCCGGGAAGCGGAAAAATTCGGCTTTCCGATCATCACCTTCATCGACACGCAGGGCGCCTATCCCGGCATCGGGGCCGAGGAGCGGGGCCAGGCCGAGGCGATCGCCCGCAACCTGAAGGTCATGTCCGGGCTCCGGGTGCCGATCATCTGCGTTATCATCGGCGAGGGCGGAAGCGGCGGGGCGCTGGGCATCGGCGTCGGCGACCAGATCCTCATGCTCGAAAACGCCTATTATTCGGTTATTTCGCCCGAGGGCTGCGCGGCCATCCTCTGGAAAGACCAGTCGGCCGTCCGCCAGGCCGCCGAAAATCTGCATATCCGGGCCTCCGACCTGCTGGGGCTCGGCGTCATCGATAAAATCATCCCGGAGCCGCCGGGCGGCGCGCATATCGATCCGGAGACGGCCTTCAAAAACACGGATAAAATCCTCCACCAGACACTGACCAAGCTCCAAGCCAAGACCGCCGACGAGCTCGTCGAAGAGCGCTACGCCAAGTTCCGCAAGATGGGGGTCTACGTCGCCCCGTGAGCGAGGACCCGACTCCGAAAAAGGCGCTCGCGGCCGTCAAGGGCACTCACGACATCCTTCCCGGCGAAGTCGAGCTCTGGCAAAAAGTCGAGGCCGAGGTCTCGGCTCTTTTCGGCCGGTACGGCTACCGGGAGCTCCGGGCGCCGGTCATCGAGCCGACCGAGCTCTTTGAGAAAGGCACCGGCCGGACCACCGACATCGTTCAGAAGGAGATGTACACCTTCACGGACAAGGGGGGGAGGTCGATCACCCTCCGGCCGGAGTACACGCCGTCGGTCGC
>Ga0209718_1002058_pt1 | contig 20680 bp, 17 predicted proteins | sample AD_JPNAS1_MetaG_FD_184420 | JGI IMG/M metagenome (GOLD analysis project Ga0209718, IMG submission 184420) | Active sludge microbial communities of municipal wastewater-treating anaerobic digesters from Japan - AD_JPNAS1_MetaG (SPAdes) (version 2) | ecosystem: Engineered > Bioreactor > Anaerobic... | reverse complement strand
CCCATTGACCTTACGAGCGTTAAATATCTTATCTTGACGCACGGTCATCTCGACCACTGTGGTCGGGTGCCCGTTTTTTACAAGCAAGGCTTTCGTGGAAAAATCATTGCTACTGCCCCCACGCGTGATATTGCAGAAATTATTTGGCGAGACAACTTAAATCTTTTGCTACACGCTAAAAACCTTGAACAGGTTGAACCTTTTTTTAGCGAGGACGATATCGAGGGGGCACTTGCTCTTTTTACAATTGTAGACTATGGGCAGAATATAAAACTTTCAAATAAGGTGCAAGCAACCCTGTGCGACGCTGGTCATATTCTGGGGTCAGCGACCATCAAGTTAATCGAGGGAAGCGACTCCCTTGTTTTTTCTGGTGATTTAGGAAATTGGCCTATGGGCAATGTACGGGTAACTGTTCATCCTGGCCCTACCGATGCTGTAGTAATGGAGGCAACTTATGGCGATAGGGTGCACGAAGATAAAGCGGAGCGAAAAGCAACATTAAGAAAAGTTATCGATAAAATTAAAAAAAATAAATCGACCCTTCTTATACCTGCTTTTGCTATAGAAAGAAGCCAAGAATTGTTACGGGATCTCGACGATCTTATCGAAGAGGAACATATGGCGCCCGTACCAACTTTTCTGGATAGCCCGATGGCGATTCAAGTTACGGCCCTCTTTCCTAAATATAAAAAATTTCTTAACGACGATGTGCGTCAACAATATGATGCCGGCGATGACCCATTTTCTTTTAAATTTTTTGAAGTAACTCCGAGCTCTCATGAATCTAAAGAAATCAATGTGGTCCCGGGGCCTAAGATTATTATTGCCGGTAGCGGTATGATGACAGGCGGACGTGTTCATCACCACCTCAAGCGTGTTTTGCCAGATCCGCGCTCAATTTTTCTTGTGGTGGGTTATCAGGCAGAAGGAACGTTGGGGAGAGAAATACAATCTGAAAAAGAGGCAGTGTATATTGATGGCAAAAGAGTGCCAGTGCGTTGCCGGATTGAATCTATGGGGGCATATAGCGCACACGCAGATAAGAAAAAACTCCTTGAATGGTTTGAAAAATTCGACCCCACTCCAAGAAATGTTTTTATAACACACGCCGATCCGGTGGCGGCGGCTAGTTTTTCCGAAACGCTAAAGGAAAAATACAATACAACCGTTACCGTTGCCAAGATGAATGAAACGGCTACTATTTAGTGCTTATTACAAACGGGGGCGTTGCCTAAGGAGAAAATGCCAGATAAAAACAACGGTTGCTCCACAGATTATAATGTCTGCTAAATTGAAAACAGGCCATATTTTTACGTCGATGTAGTCAACTACTCCACCGTAAAAAAAACGATCTAAAAGGTTTGACAATCCGGCGGCAACTAATATTACTAAGGAATAGGGCCAAGGAGGGTTACAGAGGCGGGCAAGGTAAAAGATAAGCGTAAAGGCAAGTAGTGTGAGGCAAAAAAATAGCCATGCTGGCAAATTAATGCTCCAACTTGCACTAGTGTTAATAACAACGCCGTCTTTGTAGTTTTGAAAAATAATATAATTAACTAGCTGTAGGGTAGCTATAAGAAGCAGGGCTATTATAATCTTTTTTCTTTTGTTCACAGATATATCATAGCAGAATTATGTAACTGTATGGGAGATAATCTGTGCGCTGGCAGAGAATTAGCGAGATGGCACTGTGTATGTTCTCTCGAACAGCGATCTCGTTACCGTTCGAGCGGAAGCGAGAACTCTCCGTTACCCTCTTTACTGTTCGAACGCAGTGAGAACTCCTGCATCAGTTTCAGTATCAGCGTCTAGCAGTTCTCGGCACTCTGCGCCTCGAACAATAAGAAGATGACGTGCGGGAGTTCTCGGCAATTACGCCTCGAACGATAAAAACAAACCTCTCGCTACTTTATATTATGGTGCATTTACTTCGATACTGGGAAGTATCGAAGTAAATGCAGGAAACGCTATTGTTGAAGGATAGCGTTTGGTTGAAGAGGAGCGTGGAAGTGAGAACCTGCGTTACCTCCTTTACTGTTCGAGCGGAGTGAGAACCCCGCCTAAAAAGGCGGGGCAAGCTATAACGCGAGTTTCAGTATCAGCGTCTAGTAGTTCTCGAGATGGCGCTACGCGCGTTCTCTCGAACGGTAAGGGCAACGGGTAACTTGCTCCGCCCGACCGGGCGGGGTTCTTGGCGCTTCGCGCCTCGAACAGTAAAAAATACGGTTAAGTAGCGTATGCAGTGGTGTGTAGCGTGTGAGGAATTAAATTGTTATAATAGATTTATGGAAAGCCAGCAGTATGAACCAATGCCCGAGCCTCCTAAAAAATTAAGCGCTCGGTCCGTAATTTTGTTGGGGATTGAATTTTCTTATGAGTTTTTAAAAACGACGGTTTTTGTAATTCTAGTGGCTGTCTTTTTTCGATATTTTCTTGTCCAACCTTTTATCGTTGTTGGTGAAAGCATGGAGCCTAATTTTCACGACAAAGAGTATTTGCTTATAGATAAGCTCTCTTACCGTTTCCGCGAGCCAAAAAGAGGAGAAGTGGTAATATTCCACCCACCACAAAACAAAAGAGAAAGCTACATCAAACGTATCATTGGTCTTCCCGGCGAGCGAGTAGAAATAAGAGAAGGCAGTATATATATTAACGATAAATTACTCGAGGAATCTTATATTTGGAAAGATGGCACCAAGTCGTTTCGCGAGCAAAATATGATTACAAAGCTAGGAGAAGATGAATTTTTTGTTTTTGGTGATAATAGGGATCATTCTAGCGATAGCAGGGAAATCGGTCCGGTGCCAAAAAGAAACCTGCAGGGCAGAGTGGTTGTCGTTCTCTTACCTTTGGGTAACCTCCGTACCCCCGAAACGCCAGCTTATAGCTTAAATGCAAGCCAGAGTGTAATGTTTGATTTAGTGCCTCTAAAGTCGTGATTAGGTGATGTTATGAAATATATTTTTGTTACAGGCGGCGTATTATCGGGGCTAGGGAAGGGGATAACTGCCGCCTCTTTTGGGACTATTCTCAAGGCCCGGGGGTTAAAGGTCTATATGCAAAAATTTGACCAATACTTAAATGTTGATGCCGGCATGCTTAATCCTGGTGAGCATGGCGAAGTATTTATTACCGAAGACGGCGCGCAAACAGATCTTGACCTAGGTCACTATGAACGTTTTATAGATATTAACTTGAGTTCTGCTTCCTCGGTTATGACGGGCAATATTTACAGCGCAATTTTACGTGGGGAAAGAGAGGGAAAGTACCAGGGGAAAACTGTGCAGGTTATTCCCCATGTAACAGACGAAGTAAAGAGTCGTCTTAAAAACGCTGGCTCTTTTGCGGGAGCAGATGTGTTAATTACCGAAATCGGCGGCACAGTAGGTGATTATGAAGGAATGCATTTTCTCGAAGCAATCAGACAAATGGCCACCGACGTTGGGTCAAACAACGTTTTCTATATTCATGTTGGTTTTTTACCCTACCTCGGTGTAACGGAGGAGCTTAAAACAAAACCTATCCAAAATAGTATTAGGGATCTCCAGGCTATTGGCATCAAGCCAGACCTTGTTATTTGTCGCTCCGACAAACCAGTGGCAAAAAGCCTGCTCTCGAAAATCTCTTTGTTTAGTGGCGTTGGTGAAAAAGGAGTTATTGCGTTAGAAACTGTGGATTCTGTATATAAGGTGCCCTTGGTGTTGGAAAATAGTGGCTGTGCTGATGTCCTACTGAGTAAGCTTGGGCTTAAAAATAAAAAACCGAACCTCAAGGATTGGCAAAACTTTGTTAGCACTATTGATAGTTGCAATAAGCCCTGTGTAAAAATAGGAATAGTTGGTGACTATATCACAATGAAGGATGCTTACCTTTCCGTTACTGAATCGATTAAAATCGCCGCGTGGCACAACGGTCTGGAAGCAGAAATTGCGTGGATAGACCCGCAGTCTCTCGAGGATAAGAAAAAAATATCACAAACGTTATTCGATCTTTCGGGAATTGTGGTACCCGGTAGTTTCGAGGGTGGGGCGTATTCCGGTAAAATTAACGCTATTGAATACGCAAGAAAAAATAATATTCCATTCTTAGGGCTGTGCTTTGGCATGCAAGCGGCTGTTGTGGAGTTTGCGCGCAATGTGTGTGGCTTAAGATATGCAGACAACGCCCTCGTCAACAAAAACGCAAAAGACAAGGTCGTTGACTTTGTTCCCGGCAGGAGTGAGGCGGAAAATAAAAGTGGTACCCTAAGGTTAGGAGCATATCCATGTAATTTATCACCCGCGTCACGGGTGGCCAAGCTCTACAAAAAAACCAAAATAAGTGAACGTCATCGCCATAGTTGTGAAATCAATCCTCACTATTACGATACTTTAAAAGAAAATGGTTTATTCTTGGCTGGCTTTTCCCCAGATAAGCGCCTTGTAGAATTTATAGAAATAAAAGAGCATAAATTTTTTATCGCAACTATTGCGCACCCTGAATTCAAGAGCCGCCCCAACAAACCTCATCCGCTTTTCAACGGTTTTATTCGCGCGGCGAGCACTTAAGAGGACTTAAACCTTACGAATTACAAAAGCAATAATCACACCACTTAAAAAAGCGGTCGCCGAAGGTTCAAGGAGCCTGAATTCGCGGTTAAAGAAGAGGTTAATAGCGAGGGTACAAATAAAAACAATTACGGTTACGGCGATAAGAATTTTAAGATAGTCTTTCATTTTAACCTCTCGAGGAGAATTGCGAGATATTGTTTAAGATCAACTGTTTCCTGTGAGCCATTCTGTAGATCTTTAATAATTACTGTTTTGTCGAGGAGCTCTCGTTGCCCTATAATAAGGGCAAAGCGAACATTGTTTTTTGTTGCCATCTTTAATTGTGTTTTAAGGCTATTACTCGAAAGCGAAGAAGCTGTTTTAATGCCAGCGGCAAGCAGTTGCCTTAAAATGCTAAATGCTTTTTTCTTGGCACTACTTCCTAGCTGAATAACAAAGACCTGTGGTTTTTCTGTGGGAACCTTGGAGAGTTTGAGGTCCTTGAGGATAGTAATAGTTCTTTCAACCCCTGCACCAAAACCAACGGCGGGTGCTTTTCTCCTGCCGTATGTTGCCACCAAATTATCGTAGCGCCCACCTGCCCCTAGTGCCTGACCTTTTAATGTGCCTGTTTCCGCGATAAGCTCAAAAACCGTTCTCGTATAATAATCTAGGCCACGAACTATGCGGTGGTTAATGTTAAAACTAATCCCTGCCTCTTCGAGGTATTCCAGAGTAGACTTAAAATGATTTTTACAGTTGTCGCAGAGATGGTCGAGGTGGTTGGGAGCATCGGTGGTATGTGCTTGGCATGTTTTGTTTTTACAATCTAAAACCCGCATAGGGTTGGTTTCGGCACGAAGGAGGCAGTCGTCGCATAACTTGCCTTGGCGCGTCTTGATGTATGCTAATAATTTCTTGATATATTTTGGGCGACAGTGTGTGCAGCCAATAGAGTTAATGTGAACGCTAAAATTTTCCGGCTTTATCTGTAAGCGATATAATGCTTGACAGGCTGCCAATATCACCAGTGCGTCCTCGGAACTATCACTTTCACCAATGGATTCAATGCCAAACTGTGTAAACTGTCTTTCCCTTCCTTTTTGTGGGCGTTCGTGGCGAAACATAGGGCCACTGTAAAATAACCTTACGGGCTGGCTCCACGTGTGCATCCCATGCTCGTAATACGCTCTTACTATTCCCGCTGTTCCTTCGGGACGTAAGGCGATATCGAGATTATCGCCCTCTTTGTGGTGTAGGTAGTACATTTCTTTTGTCGCGATATCGGAGGTACTGCCAACCCCTTTTTGAAACAACCAGCTATACTCAAATATTGGTAAGCTAATTTCTTTGAAGCCACAAGCTATGGCGATATCGGCAAAGACACGATTAACTTTTTGAAAGAGAGGTTGGTCGCTTGGTAGGAGGTCACTTGTTCCACGTACAGATTGCAATAATTGTTTTTCGTTAGACATATTTATATACCTTAACCTTACACTATTTCGACAATTTTAGCGAGGCGCTGCCCTTCTAATAGATTCTTTGGCATGCTCTGTTTTAACAAAACGAAGCCAATCGAGTTTTGGTTTGCCTTTTCTATTTTTAATGATTTCAATAATGTCGCCATTTTTCAAGGCGGAGGTAATGGAGACCATTTTATCGTTTACCTTAGCACCGGCGCACTGATTGCCTACTGCGGTATGCACAGCGTAGGCAAAATCAATCGGGGTGGCGCCGACTGGCAAATCTACAGCATCACCTTGCGGAGTAAAAACAAAAATTCTATCGCTGAAAAAATCTAAAGCAAGCGCCTCTTTGACGTCTTTTGACTTTTGAACTTTTGATTGCCAGCGCAAGAGTTCGTTAATCCAAGTAAGCTGTGTTTTTCTTAATTTCTTCATCGATCCTTTTTCTTTATACGACCAATGAGCGGCAATACCAAATTCGGCCTGGCGGTCCATTTTCGGCGTGCGTACTTGTACTTCAGTAATAACGCCATTGTCGGCAAAAACAGTGGTATGAATAGAGCGGTAACCGTTTGGTTTTGGCAAAGCGATATAATCTTTAATCCTTCCGGGCAACGGCTTCCATAGCGAATGAATAATACCTAAAACATTATAGCAATCCTCGACAGAGGGGACTATTACGCGCAACGCAACAACGTCATAAATCTTACTTATATCACGATCGTGCTTTAAAAGTTTAATATAGAGGCTATACCATCTTTTTGCTCGGTAGGTAATTTCTGCATCTACCCCTTGACGTTCTATTAAAATTTTTAATTTTTTACTGACACGGGCCAGGTATTTACGCCGCGCTTCAATGGCAGGAACGGCTAATTTTTTAACCCATTTATATTCCTTGGGCATAAGGTGGGGAAAAGACAAGTCCTCTAACTCACAGCGAAACTCCCCCATGCCTAATCGATTAGCAATGGGGGCGTATATATCCATTGTTTCTTGTGCAATCCTTAAACGCTTAACCTCTGGAAGAAAAGATAATGTTTTCAAGTTACAAAGTCTGTCCGCGAGTTTAATTATCACTACACGAATATCTTTACTCATAGCGACAAACATTTTTCTTAGAGTTTCCGCCTGATTTTCATACCTATCAACTTGTTTGTATTGAGGAGAGAACGGCTTAAGCCATGTTTTACTAATCCTTATAGAATCTAGCTTGGTTACTCCGTCTACTAATTTGGCAACAGTAGCGCCGAAGCGCGATTTTATATCTTTGATGGTGGCGGGAGTATCTTCAACAGTGTCATGAAGAATAGATGCGATAACGGTGTCGCTATCGAGGCGAAGTTCGGCAATGTAAAGCCCTACCTCAAGTGCATGATTGAGTTGCGGGGCACCGCTAAGGCGAATTTGCCCTTCGTGGGCATTACTGGCAAACTGGATTGCCGATTTTATTTTCGACTGTGCTCCCGCAGAAAGGTAACTAATTCTTTTTAATAATGCATCAGCAAGCCTTTGGGACATTTTTTCCCTCTTTTACAACCACTTTTTCTTTGGAAATATCAATATGAATCTTTTTGCTGTAAGGATTTTTAACAACGAATTCCGCAATAGTATTGCCAATATGATTATCGATTGCTCTTTTAATAGGCCTTGCTCCAAATTGCGGATCTGTGCCGACCTCGACAAGCCACCGAGAAATATTTTTTTCAAAAGTAAGCGTGATGTTTTCGCGAGACTTGAGGCGTGTGGCAAGTTTTTTTAACTCAAACAAAACTATTTTTTCTAAGGCACTTTTATTTAATGGCTTGAAAACAATTATTTTGTCGACTCTGTTAATAAACTCTGGCCGCATTTGGGCATCGACAGACTTTAGTATTTTGCCCTTAATTGCCTCAAAGTCACTGTATTTATTTTTTTTATTAAAGCCAATCGCGTTAGTACTGTGGTACTCTTTAAGGCCGATGTTGCCTGTCATAATAATAATACTATTTCTAAAGCTGACTTTTCTACCCTGCCCGTCGGTAACGTGCCCATCGTCTAATATTTGGAGCATTACGTTAAAAAAATCAGGATGAGCTTTTTCGATTTCGTCGAACAATACTACACTGTAGGGGCGACGGCGAATGGCCTCGGTAAGCTTTCCCGCCTCTTCGTAGCCAACATAGCCAGGGGGTGCACCTAAAAGACGGGAAATATTATGTTTTTCCATAAATTCGCTCATATCAACTCTTATAAGTGCTTCCTCGCTGTTAAAAATTTCTCGCGCTAGAACCTTGGCAAGCTCTGTTTTGCCTACTCCGGTAGGACCAAGGAAAATAAATGAGCCAACGGGTTTATTGCCCTCACTAAGACCGATTTTGCTTCTTTTAATGGCGCTGGCAACCTCGTTGACAGCTTGATCTTGGGCGATAATAAATTGTTTTAATCTTTTTTCAAGCAACAAAAGTTTCTCTCTTTCGCCGCTCAAAAGATTGTCAAGCGGTATACCAGCAATTGTCGATACTACTTTTGCAACCTCTTTTCTATCGATCGTTGCATCGGTAAGCGGTAGAGCTTGATTTTTCTTTATGGCGCTAATTTTTTTCTTTAAATCCTCTTCTTGTTTTCGTAGTGTAACAGCTTGAGGGTAATTTTCCGCTCTTACTGCTTCTTCTTTTTTTACGTTGATTTTTTTTAGTTCGCCTTCTATCTCTGCTACAATATCCTGTGGCTGAAGGGTGTTGCTCATAATTGCCTGAGCGGCGCAAGCCTCGTCGATAATATCTATTGCTTTGTCTGGGAGAAACCTTTCGGCAATAAAGCGCTCCGCATACTCAACAGATGCGTTGATTGCGTCGTCGGTAATATGAACATTGTGAAATTTTTCATAACTTGGCCTTAAGCCTTTAAGAATTGCAACGGTTTGCTCTGCACTCGGCTCACCAACGTAAATTTTTTGCAACCTTCTGTCGAGGGCGCTGTCTTTTTCAATATACTTTCGATATTCGTCGGTCGTGGTGGCGCCGATAACGCGAAAACGTCCTGCTGAGAGTGCAGGCTTCAATATGTTGGCGGCATCCATTGCTCCCTCGGCGCTTCCTGTGCCGACAATGGTGTGTATTTCGTCGATAAATAAAATTATGTTTTTTTGTGCAGAAATTTCATCGAGCAGTTTTTTTATTCTTTCTTCAAATTGACCGCGATAAACCGCCCCTGCAACAAGAAGTGCTAGATCAAGGGTAAGAATTCGCTTGTTCAAAAGTTTTTTTGGCACCTTGCCGTCGGCGATAAGTTGCGCCACCCCTTCCGCGAGAGCGGTTTTTCCCACACCGGGGTCACCAACAAAAACGGGGTTATTCTTTGTCTTGCGTACCAATATTTCCATTGTGCGCTTTATTTCTTGTTCTCTTCCTACCACTGCATCTAATTTTTTTGCCCGTGCTTGGGCGGTAAGATCTACTGTGAAAAAATCAATAGCTGGTGTGCGGCTTTTTTTGCGTCTTGTTTTGCCGGGTAAGATAGCGGGTGCTCCGTGTGGTGCGCCTCCACCTTGCAGTAGCGCATCCATTGCATTTTGCATCTGACTTAATTTTTCTCTAATGACTTTGTCCATATTACGCAGATCATCAAACGTTTCCATAAGCTCCATTTTGATTTTCTCCGGATCAACTCCAAGCTGGGCAACGATTTGGTAGCTAATGAGGTCTGGCGAAGAAATACAGGCCATTAAAAGATGCTCGCTATCTATTGATGCGTGTTGATATTTAGTAGCAAGCATTACCGCTCTTTTCAAAACTAACCTTCCCGAGGGGCTAAGACCACCGTTAGAGTTTTTTCTTGCTGTCGATACGCCTAGTATAAGACGAATTTGATCTGCCGAGATCATATTATTGCGTAATATGCTGTAGGCGATTGTTTCTCCAATGGAGGCGAGAGCAATAAGAATATGTTGCGCTCCAACGTCTGACTGCATATTGCCAGCAACCAACTGTGCGCTAATAAGCGTTTTGCGCGCTCCCTCACTAAAGCGATCGAAAATATCGAAGCTATTGCGTTGTGGCAATGCTACTCCTTGCTCTTGTTGATTTCTTTCTTGTCTGTATGCTCCTCTTTTTTGGTACTAGGCTCTTCCTTTACATCATCTGTATTCTCTTGCGCGCTCTTTGTGTCTTCTTCACTCTTTGGTGCAGAGGTATTTTCTGCACTAGATTTTTTGCCAGCTCCTTTGCTCGTTACGTCGATCTCCCAGCCAGTAAGCAAGCTGGCGAGGCGTACGTTTTGTCCGCGGCGGCCTATAGCCAGGGAGAGTTGATCTTCGGGCACCTCAATCTTTGCCCTTTTTTCTTTTTTATCGAGAGTGATTTTGTTTATTTTTGCGGGGGACATGGCGTTAAGAATATAGTTTTCCGTGTCGTGATCGAAAAGAATGATATCAATTTTTTCTTCGCCGATTTCAGAAAGAACAGCTTGTACACGGGAACCGTGTTGGCCAACAGCGGAACCAACAGGGTCAATGCCGTCTTCTTCGCTCCATACAGAAATTTTTGTTCTTGCGCCTGCTTCTCGCGCAATTCCCTTGATCTCTACGGCGCCAGAAGCAATTTCTGGAACCTCGAGCACAAAGAGCGCACGAATGAACTCGGCCGATGAGCGAGAAACAATAATGCGCGGTCCACGAGTGTTTTCTTCTACTTCTTGGACATATACCCTGAGTCGTCTACCTATGCCGTAACTTTCGTTTTCTATTTGCCCGCTAGGAAGAAGAACACCGGTGGTTTTGCCAAGGCTTACGATGACCACGCGCCCTTCAACCTGTTGGACAATGCCGTTGACAATTTGCCCTTCTTTGCTTTTGAATTCGGTGTAGAGAATATCGCGCTCTGCTTCACGGATACGCTGAATAATTACCTGCTTTGCGGTTTGCGCAGCAATTCTTCCAAAATCTTCTTTGTACTCGAGTTCGGTGCGAATCTCTTCGCCAACTTTTGCTTTTTTATCTATTTTCTTGGCTTCTTTTAACACAACATCTACTGTGGGATTTTCGATTTCTTCTTCTTTCTCCACCACATTGTACACGCGCCAAACCTTAACCTGACCGTTTTCTGGATCAAGCGTTGCTTGTATGTGTTGACCTGGCCGACCGTAATCCTTGCGATAAGCGGCGGCTAGAGCGGATTCAACCGTGGAAAGAACAACGTCCTCTGGCAGTCCTTTCTCTAGCGCAAGTTGCTTGATTGCTGCCATAAAATTAATGCTCATATATGCTCCTGTGTGACTATTATAAAACTATTGGGTGGCTTGCGCCACCCACATCCACCTTCTTACAGGTTTACTGTACCACAGTTGGGCGCTGTGTGTCAAGGATTTATTTTTTGTTTTAATATGTTTTTTATGTAGTATGCAGGAAATACTATGGTGGCGTTAATAATTCTTTTGAACCTCCTAGGTTCACAAAATAAACGCCAAAGCCATTCTAGCCCTATTTTGCGAACAAAAAGTGGGGCACGGCGGGCTGCACCAGCGATGAAGTCAACCGTCCCTCCTACGCCAATAAAAACTGACTTTATACTCTTTTCAAGAGTGCGGATAAAGTATTCTTGTTTTGGTGCACCAAGGGCAACCAACGTTAATTGTGGCTTAAAACTAGCAAGTTTGGCGAGCAATTTTGGGGGAGGATTGCTAGGATCAATAATCTCTGCACTACTGCCATAAAGAGCAAGGCTAGGGTATTTTGCTAGGAGATTTTTACATGCCTTCTTGTTTGCTTTGGCGCTACCTCCTATTAAAGCTACTTTGTAACCTTTGTGTGCACAGAATTCTATTAGTTTTTCTGAAAGTTCAACCCCCGCCACTCTTTCTTTGAAGCGATTACGTGTAAAAATGTTAGTTAAATAAAGAATGCCGATACCGTCGGGTACCCTTATGTCAAAAGTAGAAAGAGTACTACTAAACTGATTTTTGCGCGTAGCAAGGACTAAAAACTCTGGATTTACGGTGGCAATAGTAAGGTTTTTATCGTCCTTAATAGCTTTGGTGGCGATTGCTAGTGTTTCTTTTAGTGTTATGTTGTCGATACTTTGCCCAAGCACCGAAATAGTTTTATTTTTTTGCATGATATGCAGTATCGATAAGGACTTGTAAGGTCTCTAGACCTGCTTTTTCCCACGTAAATTGCCGTGCGCGCTGTAAACCTAAGCTAACAAGGCGGCGACGAAGGTCCGGTTTGTTAATAAGGCGACTACAGCCAGAGGCGATTTCCAATGGCTTACGCGGGTCAATGAGGACCGCGGCATCACCGGCAATTTCAGGGATGCTGGTTGTATTGCTTCCAACAACGGGCACGCCCGAGGCAAAGGCTTCAAGTACAGGCATACCAAAACCTTCAAAAAAGGTGGGAAAGAGGAAAATATCTGCCTCTCGCAAGAGAACGGGAAGCTTGGCGTCATCAATATAGCCAGGCAAAACAATGTCTCTTTTAATGGTGGAGGGTAGGCTTTCGATTAGTTCTTTTACTTTATCGAAACCATAGCGCGGTCTTCCTGCGAGTACAAGCTTGTGTTGTACAGATGTTTCTTTGCGTAAAAGATTAAATGCCTTTACCATACCGCAGACATTCTTTTTTTCCTCGAGACGACCAACGAAAAGAATGTACTTGCCGTATTTTGGTTGAAAAACAAGGCGATCGCTCGTTTTAAGTGGGCGGTAACGGTTCCTATTGAAACCATGGTGGATAACGGTGATATTACTACTGCGAGCGCGAGGATAAAATTTCAGGATATCTTTTTTTGTCGCCTCAGAAATTGCAATAATGTGGCTTGCTCTTTTTACCGCCTGGCCCATAGAGAAGTTGTGGTAAATGAGCTCATGATGTGGATACAGAGATGGATAGTGCTTAAAGCCAAGATCGTGAATAGTGGTAACTATAGGAGCGCGAGAAGACATAGGGATTGTGTGTGCTGGGATGAACAAAACATCGGGCGGACGAACGGTTACCTCCCAGCTTAGGCGCAACTGTGTCCAAAGGCGAGGAGGGAGCGACATAATTTTTTCTTCGGCGTTGCGTGGTATTACCCCTAGGCTATGGCGCAGGGGAGACTTAGTGTAAAGTTTAAACAAGTCTTGGCCGTTAGAGGCCGCCAAAATTGCCTGAACAATTTCTTGGGTATAGTATTCTGTACCCGACTTAAACTTTTTTGTTGCTTTAGAAACATCGATACCAATTGTTATTTCATCCATAAGACACTCTTTTTAAACTCGTTTAAATGCTCGATCGCTACACCTATACCGCGCACGGTGCAGAGCTCGGGTTCCTCCACGACCTGGCAAGGAACACCGGTAACTTTGGTCATAAGCTTATCGATATTTTTAAGGCTAGCAGTCCCGCCGGTAATAATAATGCCTTTATCCATTACATCGCTTGCCAGTTCTGGTGGGGTGCTTTGTAGAACTTGTTTTACTGCCAGGATTATATCGCTCAATACTTGTTTGATGGGCGCACCAACGTCGGAATTTTTAATAATCATACTTTCTGGTAAGCCAGTAACGGCATTGCTCCCCGAGACCTCTATGGCTTTATCGTCGCCATTTTCCTTTTCGTTGGTGGTTTTAGTATTTTTTTCGGCTTTGTTTTTTTTACTGGGGGCTGTTGCGGAACCAATTTCTTTTTTTATATGCTCTGCTGTTTGTTCGCCCACTATAAGCCCATGTTGTTTACGGAGGTAGGTGGCAATGGCGCTGTCTATTTTCTTGCCAGCAGTGCGCAGGCTTGTAGAGGCGACAACGTCGCCGAGGGCAATAACGGCTACCTCGCTTGTTCCACCGCCGATATCAATAATTAAGTTTCCGCTTGGGCTCGAAATGGCGACGCCTGCACCAAGAGCAGCGGCGATAGGAGCTTTTATAACATAGGTATTTTTTGCTCCTGCGGCTTGGCAGGCATCGATGACCGCCCTTCTCTCTGTGCTTGTTACGCCGGCGGGAATTGCCACCATTACCTCGGGTCTTGTGAGGCGAATGCGGCCGGTAATTTTATTAAAAAAGTAACGCAACATTCCCTCGGTGATACGGAAAGAAGCGATGACGCCGTCTTGGAGTGGGTAGGCGGCGGTGATGCTTTCTGGTGTTCTGCCCAGCATGTGCTTTGCTTCGCTCCCAATAGCGACAATTTTGTTGTTAACAGAATCGAGGGCGACAACAGATGGCTCGTTAATAACGATTCCCTTACCAGGGCGATAAACACGAATGTAGGTAGTGCCAAGATCAATTGCTAATCTGCTCATTTTATCTTAACTATTACAAATTATAACATTCACATAATATGGGTTTATTTTAGAAATAGCAAACTAATCTACTATTCTTTCGATATTTGCGCCAATGGCAGAGAGTTTGTGTTCGATATCTTCATAGCCACGATCGATAATTTCGGCTTTTTCTACGACCGTTTGCCCCTCGGCAATAAGACCAGCGAGGACAACGGTGGCACCGGCGCGAAGGTCTACCGACTCAATAATGGTACCTTTTAGTGGTGTTGGGCCATCAATGCGTGCGCGCCTCTCGTCGATAAGGGATGTTTTTGCGCCCATTGCATTAAGTTGTTCGAGATACTTTAAGCGGTCAGAAAAAAGCGCTTCGTAAATTATTGACCTTCCTACTGCTTGGGTAAGAAGAAGACCGAAGGGCGATTGCAGGTCGGTAGGGAAGCCAGGGTAAACAGCTGTTTTAAGAGAAGTGGCTTTGAGTTTGCTCTTACTAACAATTATGTGTTTTTGCTCGTCTAAGATGTTGCCCCCAACAGCCTGGGCGATTTTTATAGGCATTGATAAATGCATACTGTTAAAACCGCTAATTCGTAAATTATCCCCCAATAGCAGGCCGGCAACCATCCATGTTCCTGCTTCGATGCGATCGCCCATTATCTGGTGCGTAGTCCCTTTTAATTTACTTACGCCCGTTACCCTAATGGTTCTGGGACTTATGCGCTCGATCTTTGCGCCCATAGAGTTTAACATAACAATAAGGTCGTCAATTTCTGGTTCTGCAGCAACGTTACCAATACTTACCGTGTTGTCACTAAGCGCACTATAAATAAGAGCGTTTTCTGTCGCAGTAACTGAACGTTCCAGGAGTTTTACTGTGCTAGGAGGGCTTTTCCTTTTTACAAAATAAGATTGTCCTGCCTTTGTCGTAATTTCTACCCCTAGCTGTGTGAGAATATCTGTGTGCCCCGTAAGGGGGCGAGCACCAATGGCGCAGCCGCCAGGGTCAGGAAGGGTAGCTTTACCGGTGCGGGCAAGTAAGGCACCAACAAAGACTACGGAACCACGGAGGGACCGCGTAGGGGTGTCGGGTAAGATGTGGGTTTCTATTTTGTCGGCGATAATAGAGAGTGTGTTATGGTCCCACTTAACCCCTGCCCCTAAAAGGCGGGCGATCTCTGCCATTTTTTTTACGTCTATTATTTGCGGGATGTTTTTTAAGACTACTTCTTCGTTGGTGAGAAGGGCAGCAGCAATCATTTTAAGTGCGGCATTCTTTGCGCCACTTACCTTTATTTCGCCGGTGAGTTTATTTTTGCCCTCGATAAGTAATTTCATTTGCCTTAATTTTACAGTATAATAAAGACGTCGGCAACAAAAGATAAAAAATGGCAAAAATGAAAAACAAGCATTTTTTCTTGCTCGTTATGAAGACGGTTCTCGCGTGCATTTTTCTAGTAGCTACAACAGTGGTGATACTAAGTGCCGCAGGTTACCGTTTGCAGCTAGAGGATCGTTCTCTTGTGCAGACCGCGATGATTGTTGTGAAATCACTCCCCAAGGGAGCCACTCTTACAGTAAATGGTAAGGTGGAGGAGGGGTCGACAAACTGGCGCGTGGGTGGCCTACAACCAGGCGTGTACAGTGTAGTGGTAGAAAAAGATGGTTATAGGACGTGGGAGCAAACGGTGCAAGTGGATCCCGGGCAAACTGCTCTTTTTGAAGACGTTGTACTCTTTTCGAAAGAACCAGTGGTTGCTAATATAGATGGAAAACAAAACGAAGGTTTTGTTTCAAGGCTAACAAATAGTATTAGCGATAACGACGTTGTTGCTAACGGTGCCGAGTTGCATTACCTTGGGAGGTTGGTTACACGTCTTTCGAGCCCAATTAGCAACGCAAGGCTTTATCCCGATAACGCCCACATTGCATACATTTGCGATGGAGGATTTTGGGTGGTCGATTTAGATGGTAGTAACAACCAACGACTGTTTGATGTTGCTAGCAACAGTCTGTATGTCTTTCTTAATGGTGGGCGACAGGTCCTTTTTCAGGAAAACGATCTCTTAAAAACTGCTACTATTTGGTAGCCAAAGCCGTTTTGCCTAGAGGTGTAAAGTTTTACGGATATATAGCATTTCTCCGGTGCATTGCGGGATTTATTGCTTTTTAGAGGGTTATTGTTTTTTGCGTTGTATGATTTTCGTTTCGATATCGCCCTTGCTTAATTTTTTCGTACAGAAGAACCAGTCGTGGCATTTTATATCTTTGCTTGCCATACGTTCTTTTGCAATACCGCACGAACCTGCTGTTGGTACTATTACATCATCGCCTGGTTGCCAATTGGCGGGAGTAGCGATTGCAAACTTATCGGCTGTCTGAAGGGCGAGAACAATACGATAAAGTTCGCTAAAATTTCGACCAAGGCTGAGAGGGTAATAAATAATCGTACGAATGATGCCTTTAGGGTCAATAACAAAAACGGCTCTTACTGCTTTTGTATTACTCTCGCCCGGTTGGATCATACCGTATTTGTTAGCTACTTCCATAGTGATGTCTTCAATTAAGGGGAACTTTACCTCGATATTTCTCATACCTTTGTATTCGATTTTTTCTTTAATGGTGCGTAGCCAAGCAATGTGACTATAGAGACCATCAACAGAGAGTCCAACGAGTTTACAGTTGAGTTTGGCGAAGTCTTTTTCCATGTGGGCAAAGGTCATAAATTCCGATGTGCAGACAGGGGTGAAATCGGCAGGGTGGCTAAATAGAATGATCCAGCTACCTTTATAGTCAGCAGGAAAATTAATTTCTCCTTGCGTGGTGGTGGCCTTAAAACTAGGCGCCTTGTCGCCGATTTTGGGCATTGGTCTTGCCACAATATTTGTTTGTCCTTCTTCCATTATTTCTCCTTTTATTTATTATGCATATATACCCTGATTTTCTACGAAAAATAGAGAATAGTCAAATATAGTACTTATTGCGTATTATCGTTTTTTATCTTAGTTATCCCTAATAAATTTGATAACTCAATTCTCGCTACCTCATACCTTCGACCTTGAGAAATGTTTAATTTAGTCCAGCTTTTGTATCGTTCTCCTACTTTACCGCCATACACATTCTCAGTAGCCTTTTTAATAAGCCTATCTAATAAACATCCTATATCATCATAAAATTGTAATAAGTCGAAATTTATTCTTATTTTTTCGCCCAGCTTCTCCGAGAATAAATGATTAGCGCTTCTATCGAGAGCGAGATACCAAGTACATATTAAATCTCCGTCTTTTAGTTCCCTAAGTTCATCAATATGTGTTAATGAATGTCTATAAAGTTGCGTAATTAGATTTGCCTTGTTTTTGTAACCAGCTCTTACCTCCTCAAACTCGTACTGGAAAACTTGTTCCAAGTTTTTTACTGTACTGTGGTCATCTCTGTAAATTAAGTCACCGATCGCCTCTGCGATCGGAAATAACATTCGTGCTACTGCCCAAAATGGGGAAAATTGTCCATCTATTACCGATAGAATTCTGCCTACGTCGTCCACGAGTCGCTTCTTAATATTTTGAAACGCAATAGCGTCGTCTTTTGCTACGCTACCCATTACAGTCCCTTTGGTGTTGACATATTCTAATTAGTTACTATACAATTAAAGTGTAATAGTAAATAAATAGAAAGTCAAACGGAAATAAATTATGATCTCCAAGAAGCAAAAAGAAGTTTTTGATTTTATCAACCATTTTATAAAAAAGAATAAATACCCCCCTTCTTTAGGAGAAATTCAAAAGAATTTCGGGTTTGCTTCCGTATCTACTGCACACCACCATGTAAGGAGGCTACAGGAGTTCGGCTTACTTTCTAAAGAATATAACCGGCCTAGGGCAGTTATTCCATTTACCCAGAAAGAAGCCATCGAGGTGCCACTCGTTGGGATTATAGCCGCCGGTCAGCCAATTGAGGCAATAGAATACCCAAGTGAAACAATTACTATCGACAGGGGAAAGATTGGGAACTCACAATGCTACGCTTTGAAGGTTTCTGGTAATAGTATGGTTGACGAGGGAATTTATGATGGTGATATCGTTGTTATCAAGAAACAGTCTGTGGCGGAAAATGGTCAGACAGTAGTCGCAATAATTGATGATAACCAAGCGACACTCAAAAAACTCTACAGAGAAAAATCAAGATTCAGGCTCGAACCAAGAAATCAGGCAATGTTGCCGTTTTATCGCAACGAGGTTGAAATTAGAGGGGTCGTTGTGCAAATCGTCAGGAATATTTACGGGGACATTCTTACTACAAAAGCAAAAAAAACTTTAAGAACGGCGGATCTGTTTGCTGGCATTGGCGGAATTAGAATAGGATTTGAAAACGCTGGATTTTCAACTGTATTCGCAAACGATTTTGAACCGAACTGCAAACAGACCTATGATATTAATTTCAAGGACTCAAAGCTTGTTGTCGAGGATATACGGAAAATTGGGATTGATGATATGCCAGAATTTGATTTTCTTTTAGGCGGGTTTCCATGTCAGGCGTTTTCGATAGCAGGCTACCGACAAGGCTTTAATGATAAAAAAGATCGAGGCAATTTATTTTTCGATATTGCGAGAATTCTCGAAGCAAAAAAACCAGAGGGATTCCTTCTTGAAAACGTAAAAAATCTTAAGAATCACGATCATGGAAAAACTTTTCGGGTTATCGAAAAGGCTTTAAAAGATTTAGGCTACCATGTTAAAGCACAAGTGCTCAATAGCATGGAGTATGGGAATGTTCCGCAAAATAGAGAAAGAATTTACATAGTTGGCTTCAAAAATAAAGACTATGCTGATAAATTTCAGTTTCCAAAACCAATTAAATTGACTAAAAAAATTACGGATGTACTCGAGGACGAAGTAGACGAAAAATACTACTACAACAGGAGGCCACTATATGAAAAATTGAAAGATCGTGTCGTCGATTGTGGTAAGGTGTACCAATGGAGAAGGCGATATGTAAGAGAGAATAGGAAGGGAGTTTGCCCGACACTTACGGCAAATATGGGAATGGGGGGGCACAATGTTCCAATCATTAAAGACAAAAAAGGAATTCGAAAACTAACACCTCGTGAATGTGCTAGAATTCAAGGTTTCCCCAATGAGTTCAAATTGCCCAGCATTACTGATTCCGCACTCTATAAGCAAATTGGCAATTCCGTTAGTGTTCCTGTCATCGAAAGAGTTGCAAAACAAATGTTAGAAGCAATGGAGTGATTACCAAATCTTGACTGATTTAGCGATTGGTTTTAGCTTTAACTGTTGAATAATGCTTTTTTTGATACAAAGCCTTGGTCTTCGCTTCTCTCCTTGCTGGTCTACGAGTGTTTGTCTTTTATTGACTTTATTTTCATAAATCAAATTGTTAGGAATTTTGTAAATATCAAACCTCCCATCGGTCTTTCCGCCGCTATAGAAGTCCAGGAAATAGAGGTCGTCCCATTTTGATTTTGGTCCAAATGAAGTGAGGTCATCGGCGACGCTACAGGCTTTTATTTGTTCGGCTCTACCGGTTTTTAAGTTAAATGTATCGAATGATTTATTTTTTAAACCCTTGGCAGAAATAAACCTTAAAGAGCCAGACCAGAGGCAGAACGCAACTTCTGAAAGACCTTCTGGGAGGTTTGGTTCTCTAGATTTGTAGTCTCTTAACCCGAGCTTGAGCCCACGCCACAAATCAAAAACTCTTTTCCACTCCTTTCCATCTGACTTTGAAAATTCCATTAGTTCAAGAATGCAATTTTGTTCGAACACTCTTGATTTTACCTTAATAATCTTCATTATAAATCTTTAAAAATTGTTTTGAGCTCTATCTCAAGAGCTTTTGATATTTTTTCAATGTTTTCAAGAGTGATGTTTTTCTCACCTCTTTCGATCATCCCAATATAAGTTCGATGAACACCAGCAAGATCAGCGAGTTGTTCTTGTGATAGTTTGCTCTTAAGTCTTTCTTCGCGGACCTTATTACCAAATTTTTTTAGAATTTCTTTTCTCATATAGGTTAAATATACAGCTATTACTAACTTCGGTTCTACATACTATAGTTAGCGTATATAGGTAAACAAAAAGAAGCCCCTGTCGCTTTCGTGCGGAGGGGTGGGGGTAAGCAAAAGAAATGATGTTCGCTCCGCCACAAAAAAAGCAAGAGCGTGCACATTTTACCCATATGCCTCTCTTGTGTACGCCAAGTAAATTGCATTTTTGAAATATATTGAGCGGTCGCGACCGTTTTCTTTCCATATCTCATCATAGTCGCGCGAGCGAAGCGGAAGAGTTGGTACGAAATGAAAAATGGTGGGAAATCTTAAACTTTGCGCGAAATTTCTTTGAGCGAAACTGACGCTCCGCCCCGCCACCGCTCGCTTCGCTCGCTGTCCCGCAAAAAAGTTTTCTTCGCATTTTTTGATTTGGCGCGCGAC
>Ga0209718_1002056_pt1 | contig 20687 bp, 15 predicted proteins | sample AD_JPNAS1_MetaG_FD_184420 | JGI IMG/M metagenome (GOLD analysis project Ga0209718, IMG submission 184420) | Active sludge microbial communities of municipal wastewater-treating anaerobic digesters from Japan - AD_JPNAS1_MetaG (SPAdes) (version 2) | ecosystem: Engineered > Bioreactor > Anaerobic... | reverse complement strand
GTCAAAACGCCGAACAAGCGGGGCATGGTGCTCCGTCCGGCAAAAGGCGAGATGCTCGACAATCCGATGGTGTTCCGCCACGGGGACGCCTGGTACATGATGCACATCCGCTTCGACGGGAAGGGGTACGAAACGCACCTTGCGAAATCGTCCGACCTCATCGCGTGGCAGCCGCTCGGATGTGTCTTGTCGCGAGGCGCGGAGGGCGCTTGGGACTCGGCGCAGGCTGATGGATGGCCGTCGCTCCTTGATCCCCGCTGGGACGGCCCGAACACGCTGAACACATTCGATGGCCGGTACTGGATGATGTACCTCGGCGGCGAACTCCACGGGTACGAGACGGATCCGCTCTCGACGGGCGTCGCCTGGACGGACGATCCCTCCGCCGTGAAGGAGTGGACGCGCTATTCGGGGAATCCCGTCTTGAGTCCGCGTGATCCAGACGCCCGTGCTTTTGAGACGCTGACGATCTACAAGCACTTCACGGTGGAAGATCCGACGCGCTCCTGTGGCGGGCGGTTCGTGAATTTCTACAACGCCAATCAGCGCGGCGTGCGGCGCGAGGCGATCGGCATGGCCGTTTCGGACGACATGCTCCACTGGCGGCGCGTGGGCAAAGGCCCGGTGATCGATAACGGCGACCCGTCGAAACCCGTCATTTCAGGCGATCCGATGGTGCGGCGCATCGGAGACGTGTGGGTGATGTTCTATTTCGGGTTTAGGTGGCGGCCGGGCGTGTCCGGCGCATTCGATACGTTCGCCTGTTCCCACGACCTCAAGCACTGGACCAAGTGGGAGGGCGAGCCGCTCATACGGCCTTCGGAGCCTTTCGACTGTATCCACGCCCACAAGCCGTGGGTGATCAAGCACGACGGTGTGGTCTATCACTACTACTGCGCTGTGGGACGCGGTGAAGACGGCAAAGAAGTGCGCGGCATCGCCCTCGCGACATCCCGATAAAAAAACCGCCAGACTTGACAAAACGGGCTGATCGTAATACGTTGTGTGACATGAAGACGGCAACACTTAGTATTCGGTTGGATGCTGACCTGGATCAGCTTCTCGGTAAGGTCAGTCGCCAGATTGGTCGCAGTCGTAGCGAAGTGGCACGCGATGCCTTGCGTCGCCAGCTTCGTCTGACTCAGTTCGAGGCCGTGCGACGGCGAATGATGCCCTTTGCCGAAGCCAGAGGGTTCCTGACTGACGAGGATGTCTTCTCCGATCAATCATGAGAATTTTTCTCGATACCAACGTGATCGCGAGCGCTACTGCCACTCGTGGACTTTGTGCTGATCTTTTTCGCACCGTAATCGCTTCCCATGATTTGATTGTTTCCGATCACCTTATTGAAGAGGTCAGACGTATTCTTGGCGATAAATTTCGCGCCCCATCGAGTCTGATCGATGACCTCGTCTGGCTCTTGCGGCAGGACACGGTCATGGCGAATGCGTTCCCGCTCGCAGCGTTGCCGCTCAGTGATCCTGCTGACATCGCTATTGTGTCCTCTGCTCTCAATGGCGGCGCGGACGTTCTCGTTACCGGTGACAAGGAAATTCTCGGGTTGAAGCAGGTCGGCCATCTTCGAATATTGACACCCCGTCAGCTCTGGGATCTGGAACGCGATCAATCGGAATCTGGCCCGAGACACCTTTCCAACTGCCAGCAGGGCCAGCGGTCGTAATCGGTTCTGTTGTCCACACCGAGCCACCCTTTTACCTTGATCTCATGTGCTTCTTCCTAACGGCAGAACGTAGAGGCGAATGCGCTATTTTTAAATCGTGCTTGTTTCCGTTTTTCCAACGTGCTAATCTTTCCCCCTGTGAATGGGTGTTCAGTCATGCGTGCGCCCGTCTTGTGAGCAACGAATAGGTTTTTTTGTCTGTCAGTCTGTCCTTTTCAGTTTTTCTCTTCCCGTCTTTTTCTGCCAGAAGGAGTGTCCCCATGAAGGCTTTTCGTTTTGATCGAGGTTTCTGGTTTGCAATCTCTTTTCTTCTGCTCAATGCGTTCGGCTGGTGGTGGGTGAAACAGCACCCCTTTGAGGATGGCCAGCGCAGGTCTGAGTGCGTTCCATCTCCACCCGCATCCGAGGCGGTGCAGGTCTTGAAGCCCTTGGAGGTGGCTGGCGTCGTGGAACAGGCCGCGCTGTCTCCGGAGCGGCTGATGACGTTGTCGCTGACGTTCACGGGGCCGGTCGACTGGCCGTCGCTCGCCACGCGGCTGACGCTGACGTCTGACGGTCAGCCGGTGGCGTGGGGCTATGTCGGCAAGGCTCGGGCGTCCGGCTCCGGCTGCCAGATCCGCACGGAGAGTCCAGTAAGTGCGGACCGCATCGAGGTGTGCATCGCGGCCGGTGTGAAGTCCGCCTCGCGCGATTTCGCGGCGCTGGCCGCTCCTGTGGCGCAGTCCGTCGCGGTGATCCCGGAGTTCCGTTTCTCCAGCGTCGAGGCGAACACACCCCCGTTCGGCCAGCCGTACGTGATCGCCCGCTTCACGCAGATGGCTGATGCCCGTGACGCTGCCGCGCATATCGAGTGCGTGCCGCCAGTGCCGTTGACGGTTACGCCCGAGCCGTGGGGGAACGGTCTGCGGGTGACGGGCCCGTTTACGATCGGCTCGTCGTACACGCTCGTTTTCAAGGCCGGACTGGGCTCGCGCACCGCTCATCGGCTGGGGCGGGAGGTAAGGCGAACGGTGCTCATCCGGCACCGTGAGCCGTGCTTGTCGATTCCGGTGGAGGGCTGCACCCTCGCGCCGGAAGGAGACCTGCTGGTGCCCGTGCTGGCGGTGAACACGCCTCACGTGGTAAGCTCGCTCGCCCGCGTGCTGCCGCAGAACCTCGTTCAGTACGCCATGCGCGAGGGCGGGCATTACAGCGGGTGGTGGCGCGACGACCCCGTCTCGCTGGCAGAGGAGCTGACCGCGCGGGCCGTCGTGCGAACCAACGCGGTGCCGTCCGTCCGGGATCAGGAGCAGCGCCTCATGCTTCGGCTCAAGGATTACGGCCAAGAGCCGGTGCGGGGCGTCTATGTGCTTGAAGTGAGCGCCCCTGATGTGCAGTCGCGCAGTCGGCTCGTGTGCGTGACGGATATCGGGCTGAGCGCCCGCTGCGACGCTGAGGCGGTGACCGTATGGGTGACCGCGCTGCGCACCGGGCGGCCCTTGCCGGACGTACACGTGGAGCTTTACGGACGCAACAATCTGCTGTGGGCTCATGGCGTGAGCGATGCGCAGGGGCTTGTGCGCCTCGACCGCAAAGCGGGAGAGGGCGAGCCGCTTCTTGTGCTTGCCCAGACGGTTGACGTCCGTGACCTGTCGGTATTGCGCCTCACGGACGGCAGCGCGGTGGAGCAGCGGACCCAAGCGTCGCGCGGCTATCCCGAGCGAGGCGTGTGCGAGGCGTTCGTGATGAGTGACCGCGACATCTACCGCCACGGCGAGCGCGTCTTTGTGCAGGCGCTGCTTCGCCAGGCGGACGGGAGGCCTCCCGCGCCCTTCCCCGCCGTGCTGCACGTGGTCAAGCCGGACGGGCGCACGTTCAAAGCGGTTCCGGTAATGCCCGACGCGCTGGGCGCCGCAACCGCGGAAGTGACGCTGCCCGACTATCTGCCCTCCGGCACCTACACGTTCGAGTTGCGGCTTCCCGGAGAAGGCGCCGTGCTTGGTTCGCACCCCGTGATGTTGGAGGCGTTCGTGCCGCCGCAGACCCGTGTCAAACTGACGGACGTGCCCGAGGCGGTGCTCGCTGGCGAGGACCTGACTTTCAAAGTGTCGGCCGAACATCTTTTCGGCAAGCCGGCCGCAGGGCTGACGGCTGCGGTGAGCCTGAATTTTTCTGACGGCGCGTTCAAGCCCAAGGCGTGGGAAGGCTTTCTATTCGGCGATGAGGAACGGAGGTGGGCGAGCGGCTCCCTGAGCTGTCCGCAACAGGTGCTGGCGGAGGACGGGACGGCTGTCTTCTCCGCGAAGGCCGCCGTGCAGGGCTTGCCGCCCGCGCAAGTGCGGGTGCGGGTTGAAGCGACGGTGACCGAGACCGGCGGGCGGACGGTCACCGCCCAAGCGGAGACCAAGGTTGATCCCTACCCTTTCTACATTGGCGTTGCGCCCGGCGACGGACGGATCATCCGCACGGGCGCACCGCGCACGGTTAAGCTGGCAGCCGTGAAGCCAGACGGAACGCGACAGGCCGAGAAGACGGTATTGGTTGTACGCATCGAGAAGGTCGACTGGGTCAGCAGCTTAATCAAGGAGCCCTCGGGTAAGTACAGGTGGGAGAGCGAGCGCGTCAAGACGGCGGTGTCGGAGGCCCGCGCCGAGACCGGGCCCGAGAACACGGAGCACACGTTCACCGTCGAAGGCACCGGCGATTACGTGATAACCTTCACGGATCCCGTTTCACATGCGGCGACGAGCTGGTCATTCGCGGCGGGAGAGGAGGGGCAGGCCGACGGCAACTGGAGCCGCGAGTCGCCCGACCGCGTGGAACTGGTTTCTGACAAAGAAACCTACCGGCCGGGCGAGACGGCGCGCCTGCAGGTCCGCGCACCGTTCACGGGGCATGCGTGGGTCGCGCTCTCCAACGACCGCTTGCTGGAAAGTCGCGTTCTCGACCTGACGAACAACACGGCCACACTTGAGTGGGCGGTGACGGAAGCCTTCGCGCCCAACGTGGCGGTGTCGGTGAGTGTGGTGCGGCCGGCCGTGGCTGAGAGCGTGTGGAGCGCTCACCGCGCTTCGGGCGAGGCACTGCTGCGCGTGTTGCCGCCCGCCCGCAAGCTCACGGTCCGCGTGCGGCCGGACGCGGAGGTGTGGCGGCCCAAGAGCAGGGGGATCGCGCGGGTAGCGGTGACGGACTCGGACGGGCGACCGGCTTCCGGCGCGGCGGTGACGGTCCTGGCCGTGGACGAAGGCGTCTGCCTGCTGACCGACTACGCGACGCCAGACCCGTATGGTTTTTTCACGGAGGCGCGTTGGGGGTATTTGGCCTTCTTCGACGTCTATCGCAGCCTGATGCCGATCACGAGCGAGAAGATGTTCGGTTCGGCGTCGCACACTGGCGGCGACGGCGGGGCCGAGTTGCTTAAGCGGCTCAATCCGGTGGCGGCGCGGCGCTTCAAGCCGCTTGCGCTGTGGCAGGCCAATGTGAAAACCGACGCAGCGGGCGGGGTGGAGGTGCCGTTTGAACTGCCCGAGTTCGCGGGCGAGCTTCGGCTGATGGCAGTCGCGTGGGACGCGCTGGCGGTGGGGTCTGCGGAGACGGCTGTGAAGGTCAAGCGGAAGTTGGTTGTGCAGCCCGATCTTCCGCGTTTTCTTGCACCGGGCGACCAGGCCGCCGTAGAGGTGGTTCTTCACAACGAGAGCGGTGCGGAATGTGCGGCCCGCGTGTCGGTGCGGACGGAGGGCCCGATGACCTGCGATCAGGGCGTGACCGTAGCGTCGCTGAAGGCTGGGGAATCGGACGCGCTGCAGGTGCCGGTGGCGGCACGGGAGCAGGCGGGAACCGCTCGGGTGATCGTCCGGGTTGAGGGTGCAGGAGAGGTGTACGAGGAGCCGATTGAGCTGGCCGTGCGTCCGGCGGCGGCGTTGCGCGTGACGGACGAAAGCGTCGTGTTGAAGCCCGGCGAAGAGCGCGCGTTCCAACCGCCGCAGGGCGTGCTGGAAGCCAGTTTCCGGCAGACCTTCTTCTGCTCGGCGCAACCCGCCGTCAACCTGCTCGGCGCGCTGGAGTATTTGACTGAATACCCGTACGGCTGTCTGGAGCAAACGGTGTCGGCGGCGCTACCGCTGCTGGCGCTCAGCGGTTTGGAGGAACGCTTCCCTGCGCGTGAGAACACGCTTGCGCAAGAAGCACCGGACCGGATTAACGCGGCGCTTTTGCGCGTGCTCTCGATGCGGCGCCGGAGCGGCTTTGCGATGTGGCCGGACGTCAGCGAGATCAACCCGCAGGCGACCGTGTACACGGCGCTGTTTCTTGTTCAAGCGTCGCAGGCCGGCTATGCGTTGCCCAAAGAGACGGTGAGCGAAACCGTCAAAATTCTTCGCGACATGCTTTCTGACGACGATGTGCCGCGCGCCTACGTCTGTCATGTGCTGGCGCTGGCGGGCCGGCCCGAGCACGCGTGGATGTTGCGGCTGTTCGAGCAGACTTCATCGCTGAAGCCGGAAGATCGCTTTCACCTCGCCCGCGCGCTGATCCGCTCCGGAGAAACGGGGAAGGGGCTCGGGGTTCTGGAGCAGTCGCGTTCGGTGCAGGGGTTGCGCGAGGCGGCCTTTGCACTGCTCGCATGGATCGAGATCGATCCCGCAAACCCGGCGGTGGCGGCCTGTTGCCGGGAGATCGACAAGGCCCGCCGCAGCGAAGGTCACTGGGGGAGCACGCAGGACAACGCGCTGGCGCTGCTGGCGATGGGGGCCTACTTGCGTGCGATGCCGGAGCAGCCGCACAGTTTCGCCCCGACGTTCAGATGGGGGGCGGATCAGTCGCGAACCGTGGCGGCCACCAATGCTTATACGTGGGCGCCGGGGGCGGAAGCGGACCGCAGCGCGGTACGGTTGCACAACGGTGGGCCGGGGCCGATGTACGTGACGCGCCGGGTTTCCTACGTGCCGGTCGCGGCGAGCGTTGAAGCGGCCGATTCGGGGCTGAAGGTGCGGCGCACGGTTTTGAACATGGACGGCCAGCCCGCCGACCTCGCAACGCTTAGGCGCGGCGATCTGGTGATCGTGCGGCTGGACCTCGACCCGTTGGAGCGCACACTGCGGGATATCATTGTTGAGGAGCTGTTGCCGGCGGGGCTGGAGATCGAGAACGCCCAAATGGCTAAGGCCGGCACGCTGCCGTGGATTAAGCCGGACGAGGCCGACTGGGTGCTGCACCGGGAGGTGCGCGACGATCGGCTGTTGCTCTTCAGCAAAGACTTCTCCGAAAAAAAGCGCTTTCACTACGCCGCGCGCGTGGTCAGCCCTGGCGAATTCGTGCTGCCGCAGGTCACGGCGTCAGCCATGTACGAGCCCGACACGTTCAGCCGCCACGGTTTAGGGCGTTTGACCGTGAAGTGAGCCGCCGCCGGCGCCCGTCGGCGGCTGTTGAATAAGGGGATGCACACGCGATGAGGCGGGGGGGGCAAAGAAGGCTGGTGCAGTGGGGCTTTGGTCTGGCGGCCGCAGGCTGTTGCGCCGCAGCGGTCGTGTGGTGCTGTTGCCCGCCGCCGCTGGAGGACGCTGCGCGCTTCCCGGCCGGCGTGATTCTGCGGGACCGCACGGGGAAGGTGTTGCGCGTGGGGCTCGGGCCGGGCGACACGGATTGCCGGCCTTACTACCGCGCTTCAGTCGATGACTGGATCGTTAAGGCGGTAATCGCCGCAGAGGATAAACGCTTCTTCTCGCATCACGGCGTGGACCTTCTTTCGGTCGCGCGGGCGGCGCGTCAGAATCTGACAACGCGGAACCGCATCTCGGGGGCGTCGACCATCACCATGCAGACCGTGAGGCTGATCCGCCCACATCGGCGAAACTGGTTATGGAAGGCTGTGGAGTCGGTGCAGGCCGTGCGCTTGGAGCGGGTGTGGTCGAAGGAAGAGATTCTGAGCCAGTACCTGAACCGTGCGCCGTTCGGCTCCAATTTGGTGGGCATTGAGGCCGCTTCGTGGGGCTGGTTCGGCAAGGCCCCGCAGCAACTCAACCTCGGCGAGGCCGCCCTGCTCGCCGGGCTGGTGCAATCGCCGACGCGCTTCCGCCCGGACCGATATCCAGAGGCAGCCCAAAAGCGTCGTGCCTATGTTTTGGAGCGGATGGAGCGGATTGGTTTGATTGATGCGAGAACCCGCGAGGCGGCGTTTCGTACGGCGGTCGTGTTGCTTCGTTCGCCGCGGCCGTTCGCGGAACCTTTCTTCTGCGACTGGGTACAGAATTCGTTTGCGTTCGCCTCGGGAGACCACACAACGACGCTCGATCCGGCTCTGCAGGAAGCTGTGACGCGGCAGGTCGCGCGGCAGGCCGAGGCCCAGGGCGTTGACGCAGCGGCCGTGGTGCTCGAGGTCGGCACCGGCGCGGTGCGGGCACTGGCCTGTTCGGGCGACTACTTTCAGAGGCCGGCGGGCCAAGTCAATACGGCGACTGCGCCGCGGCCTGCGGGCTCAGTCCTGAAGCCGTTCGCCTTCGCCTTGGCTATGGATCGCGGCCAGTTGACGCCCGGGTGGGTGCTGGCCGATGTGCCGCGCCGTTTCGGGGCCGACGAGCCTCTCAATTTTTCGGGCACGTTCATGGGCTTGGTCACCGCGCGCGAGGCGCTGATTCTCTCGCTGAACCTGCCGGCCATCGAGGTCGAGGAGCGCGTGGGCCAGCCGCTCTTCTACACGACGCTGCGGCAGCTTGGCTTCGACGCGCTGAAACGTCCTGCTGCGCACTACGGGCTGGGGCTGGTGCTGGGCAACGGGTCTGTACGGCTGATCGAACTGGCGAACGCCTACGCGTGTCTGGCGCGCGAGGGTGTTTGGCGGCCGTGCCGCGCTTTTGAGCATGCGTGCAGCGGCTCACGGGGAAGCGAGCCTTCCCGGGAGCGGCGAGAGGGACGGAGGTTTTTCTCGGAAGGCGCGTGCTGGATGATTGCGGAGGCACTCAGCGGCGATGAGCGTGCGCGGGATGCGGTGGGGCATGTGGCGGAGGTGGATTTGCCGCGCTTCGCGTGGAAAACCGGGACCTCGTCAGGTTACCGCGACGCATGGACGGTGGCATGGAATCCGGAGTATGTGGTGGCTGTTTGGTGTGGCTACAAGAGCGGGCGGCGCGGGAGCGAACGGTTGGTCGGCAAGCGGATCGCCGCGCCGGTCGCGTGGGAGATCGTCCGGCAGCTCTATCCTGCGGGAGGTGCTCCGTGGTACGCGAGGCCGGACTCTGTCGCGGAGCGTGAGGTGTGTGCGGTGTCAGGCCGGGTGCCCGGCCCTCTCTGCGTGAGGCGCGTCACCGACTGGGCGCTGCGGCAGTGCTCTTCTTGCGGGATTTGTCCGGTTCATGTGCGCGACGGACAGGGACAGGTGGCGGAGCGCTGGCCCGCCGACACGGCGGCCTATCTGAGTTCGCGGGCGGGAGGTCGTCCGGAGGCACCCGGCGACCCCGCAGGCGGTCTGAAAGTCGTGGCTCCAGCGGATGGCGCGGTCTATCGGATCGTGGACGGCCTGGCTTCTCAACAGGTCGTTTTCAAAGTGACTGGAGTGGCGGGCGATGAGCCCCTGTACTGGTTTCGGAACGATGCGCTGGAGGGGACTGTCACGGGCGGCTCGCCCTTCCTTTGGATGGCGCGGCGCGGCACGCACCGTTTCGTCTGCGCCAACCTCGCGGGCGACTCCTCCTGCGTCACGATTCGCGTGGAATAAAGGGGCTCCTGTCTTCTTTACGCATGGACTAGAGCGGTTTAAGTTATACCGCTGTCAAAAAGTAATTAGGCTGAAGTTTTTGGGCGAGGCGTTTGCTTGAAGGTGCAGCCATCCGGTACCGACCAGGCTCCTGACCACGTCGACCGTGCCGTACGCATACCCCCATTCGTAATCCATCTGCATGCGCTTGACCGTCCTGCGTCCAGCGCCGAAAGCTTCTCATACAGGTGCGCTTTGAAGTCCTCGGCGAGAGCCTCGTCCTTCTTTGCGTGGACGGGGCGCGGCGCCCCTCCGAGTTTTCCCAGCCAGTACCTCACCGTGCTGCCGGACCTCTCGATGCCGTACTCCTCGCGCCGCCACTCCTAACTCCTAACTCCTAAATCCTGCTAAGGATACTGGCGCATCCTCAGCCTACTCGTGTCGCAGGGCGGTGAGCGGATCGAGCTGCGCGGCTTTCCATGCCGGGTGCGTCCCGAAGGTGATCCCGGTGATTACGGAAACCGCCAGCGCGACAATCAGCGATTCGGAAGTCACCACAGCCTTGAGGCCGGTTTCGCCGCCCATGCGTGAAATCCACTCGGCGGCAGCGGCGGTCGCGATGCCCAGTCCGGCACCGAGCGCGCCGCCGATGGAGGTCAGCAGCACCGACTCGGCGAGGAACTGCCAGAGGATGTCGCGCTTGCGTGCGCCCAGTGCGCGCCGTACACCGATTTCGCGCGTCCGCTCGAAGATGTTGGCGAGCATGATATTCATGATGCCGATACCGCCCACCAGCAGGGAGATCGCGGCGATTGACGTCATCACCACGGTGAAGATGCGTTGCGTGCGCCGTGCGCTCTGCAGCAGTTCGTAGGGGACCTGCACCTCATAGTCGACTTGTGTGTGTGTCTCGCGCAGGTAGGTGCGCAATCGACCGGCTGTGCTGGGAATCGCATCGACATTTTTTGCCGCGAGATAGAGGTAATCATAATCCACCCGCTCTGCCATGCCGCGCCCCATCCGGACAGTGATACCGCCCCAGAGGGAAGAGGCTGTCTCCAGCGGCATGCAGACGAGGTTGTTGAGTTCGAGTTGACCGCCGACACGACCACCCCCCGGACTCTCCATCAGCCCCACCACGCGGAAAGAGACGTTACCGATAACGATGGTTTGGCCGATCGGATCGCGGTGGCCGAAAAGCCGGCGTGCGGCCTTGACGCCGGCCACGCAGACCGGGTCGAGGACTTTGCCGTCGGTCGGCACCAAGAAGCGGCTGCGTCTGTCCACCAGCCGACAGCGGGTCACCTCCAGAAAGTCCGGTGTGGTCGCGACGGCTTTGATGTCAGTGGACGCCTGTCCCAGAAAGATTTCCCGCCGTACATCCATGACTGGCACGAGCAGGCGCACATTTTCGAAAACGGCGGCGATGTGCTCGACATCGCGCTGCGTGATACCGTAGCGCTGGGTGTACGAACGGGTCGTCTGCTTCACGTTGCCTTCAGCCGGCTTCACCGATCGCAGGATGACGTTGTCGACGCCTTGCGATTCGATCTGGTGCAGGGCCTCGCGTCGTCCACCTTCGCCGATGGCCAACATCGCCACGACGGCAGCGATACCCAGCACAATACCGAGCGTGGCTAGCAGCGACCGCACCAGATGCCGCGTCAGACTCGCATAAACAGTCCTGGCCATCTCCAGCGGATTCATGCTTCGATCGCCCTCCCGTCATGGATTGTGACGGCCTGAGTGGCATAGGTACGGTAGGCCGGGTTGTGCGTCACCATAATGATGGTCTTGCCGCTGCGGTGTAGCTCCTGGAAAATACCCAACACCTCCAGCCCGGTTTTCTCGTCAAGATTACCGGTGGGTTCATCGGCGAGGATGACGGGCGGGTCGTTGGCGAGTGCACGCGCGATGGCGACACGCTGGCATTGGCCGCCCGAGAGTTGGGTGGGGCGGGAGCCGTAACGCCCCGCCAGTCCGAAGCGGTCCAGCAGTGCCTTGGCCCGCTGGTGCATGGTCGCGCGTGGCACACCCGCATACTGCATCGGCACGCAGACGTTCTCAAGGATCGTCAGATGCGACAATAGGTTGAACGATTGAAAAACCATGCCGATCATTTTGCAGCGAACGGCCGACGTGGCGTCATCATTCAGTCCCGACACCGCGCGACCCTCAAGCAGATAGGTTCCTGCAGTGGGACGCATCAGCAGGCCGAAGAGGTTGAGCAGGGTCGATTTTCCCGAGCCGGACGGTCCCATCACGGTCAAAAACGCGCCGTGTTTCACGATGAGGTCAGTGGGGCGCAACGCGAAAATCTGTGTGCCACCGGCTTCATACGTTTTGCTCAGCCCGCGCAGTTCGATCAACGGGGCCTGAGGCGATGGCGTGTGCGCGCCGCTCATGGCGTGAGCGGCTCCACGATGCGGGCGGCCAAAATATCCAGCGACGGCCGATCAAGCACGAACAGCACGTCTAGTCCGCGTACGGCCGCATAGCGTTTGCCGAAACCGGCTTCGCGCCCGATACGGAGCGTTTTGCGCACAGCATCCCGCGCGTCAACGTCGATGCTGATCTCCAGCCAAGGCTCGCGAAGTCCGCAGGCGGCGAGACGCTCAGGCTCTAGGCCCACGCCTTCGATGCGGTCGGCCCGCAGATTTTCGACACAGACGAGCAGCGCGTGCAGCCGCTCGTCAACGATGCGTCCGGCCGTTCCCTCGCCCAGATGCCACAACGCCTCGCTGTTTTCGCGTTCCACGACTGTGGCAGGCGTCCCCTCATGTGTGACCGTAATCCGCCGTACGCTGGCGCGCGGCAGGTTCAGCACGTTCTTATCGCGCAGGCTGAACACGCCGGCCATGTTGACAAGAGCCGACGGCAGATTACTGGATGCGATCCGGTAGACCGTCGGCGCATTTGTGAAAACCAGATTGAAAGCGGTACCTTCCAGATTGCCGGGGGCAACCATAAAACGCCACGCGCCTTGCTCCGCAGTCAGTTCGACGTGACTGATCGGCAGGGAGCGTTCATGAGTCGCGGTTCGGGTGTCGTCCCCATTCTCGAAGATGGCGTCGGCTCTCAACCGCAATAACCGTTCGACCGTATCGCGCACGGCAGACTGGTCTGCCTTGTCAGAGACCGGCGCCTCGAATCGCCAGAGGCCATTGGTTTGCGTCAATACAAACAGCGAATCGCCCAGATGAATCTGCAAGCGCCGCACACCTGCGGCAGACCCGAAGAAGGGACGCGGATCACGCAGGTTGGCAACGGACAACTTGAAAGCATCGGCCACCGCGTTCGAAACCGCGCCGATTGCCCCGCCGCCCGGCAAGAGCACATAGCAGAGCGATACGGCACCGTCGAGCGTGTGCCCCAGGGTGATTTTTTCGGGTTGCGTGTCGCCATTCGCTTGTACATTGATTTGAATCCCGGAGTCAGGTCCCAATCCGTAAAGCCCCATCCGTGTTTTGAGCGCGGAATCGGTCACGGTGACGTCCAGAACATTCGAGACTGTGGGCCAGACAAAATACGAAAGCCTTGCGCCGTAGAGCGTGTCGAGAAGGCTGTCAATCCGTTCGTCATCCGCCGCTGCCGCCGTCGGCTGGACCAGTCGCCAAGTACCCGTCTCCTTGGACAGCGTGATGAAGGGGCGTCCGGGTGCACGCACCTCGATCGCGCGGACTGCGTTGCGGACGCCATTCACCAGCTTGCGCGAACGGAGATCGTCGGCTGTGTGCGGGATCGCATCAAGCAACGCGGTCGGCACGACCAAAACTTGGTCAGAGCCCTCAACACGCAGGTAGAGTTCGTTGCCGAGAGGAGTCAAGGCTCCCAAGAGGAATGATTCACTGTGCTGCACGCCTTCCAACGTCACATGGACACGGGGCGGTGCCAGACCGAAATCACGCAGGGAAAGTTCGCGTTTGCGGAGTTCTTGAAACGCGATGGCGTCTTTGACCCGCGCCGATTCAAACGCATCGAGCAGTCGGGCCACGGCACCTTGTTCAATCTGCGCAGGAAAGGGTGCGGTCATGTGCCAGCGTCCGTCCGCCAACTCGACGCTCATCCGTGCTTCGCCGCGGTCGATGGTCAGGCGTGTCACGCGGCCCAAGGCCTCGTCGACCACACGCGAACGGACACTTTCCTGCATGCCGAAGGTTTGCCGCCTTACGTGCAGTCCCCACAGCAGCAACGCGCAAGCCGTGATAGCCGCCAGCAAAAAAAGAATGGTTCGTCGGTTACCCATATCCGCTTTCTACCGCCTCGATCGCCTAGCCGTCAGACAGAACACAAGGAAGACGCAGAGCGGCACGACACCTGCGGCACCCGCCATGAAGAGCACCCACTCGCGCCGCGTAAAGCCTGTCACCAGTGTGGCGTCGCCGCCCAACGAGGGGGCTGACCCCATGTCGATGCCGGCCAGCCAAGCCATGGCGTTCACAAAAAAATCACGGTTAGCGCTGGCGCGTGAGGCTAACATGCCGTTCATGACAAAATCGGTCTCGCCGATCACGCACAGGCGCGTCGGACGGAACGCCACGTCTTTGGCGACGCTGCCGCCGCGCTCGGAGACGGCCGCCACCGCCACTGGCCCCGGCAGTTCGGTCTGCGGATCGAACTGACGCGGGAAGACATCGGGATGGCTTTCGCCCCACCCATCGGCACCGGTCAAGGCGAGCAGGGTGATCTTGGGTTGGTCCGCGCCAGCCGGTGCGGAAGATTCGTTCAACGTTTGGACGCAGTGGGCGTTGTTGAAGACCAAAGAGGCGTTCTTGAGTTCGCGCGTGATGACGTGGTCAGCGAAGTTTGAAAGCACGACCTCCTGACCAGAGAGCGTCTGTGGGCCGACAGCGAAAAACGGCAGCAGCTTGATGCCCCACTTGGCCAGCACGCCTTCTATGCCGTTTGTGATACGGGGAGCCGCCAGATAGAGTAGCCGCCCGCCATTCTGCAGGAAGCCATCAAGCAGCGCGATTTCCTCTGCATTCAGCGCATAGCGCGCACCGGCGATGACCAAGACGTGGCAATCATCGGGAATGCGGCCGAGTCCGGGTAACGTAAGAGGCTTGAGGTCAAAGCCTCCGCGATTCAGTTCACGGGCGATGTCCGAAAAACCATGCAACTCGTCGTAGTCATCAAAGCGCACCTCGCCATGCCCTTGCAGCCAGTAGACGACCGCCCGCTCGAAAGGCAGGGCCAGACGTGCGATCGCCGCTGCACATGCACTTTCACCGCGGAACACACCCAGTTCGCGGTGGCCGCGCGCATCGAGTTCTTCACGTGTGCGCAGCAGGGAGCGTTGCGCGACCATCTCGTCAAGTGTCACAACCAGCCGACGGCGCTGACGTTCCAACAGCAAGGCGTTCTCCGGCACCTTTTGCGCCGCGAGCTGCCCCGCCCGCGCCAGATCCCAGCGGGGATCAACGTAATGAATCACGATGTCGGCGCCGGCCACACTGCGCGAGGCTTGCCGCAAACCGCGCAACAGGCGCGAGACCGGTCTGAACATCGGATGCCGACGGTCCATGAAACAGGTGATGCGGATCGATCCTTGCGTATCGGCCAAGATGTCGCGCGTACGCGCCGAGACCTGCGTGACCTTGCCGACATTGACCTCCCACGTCAGCGCCGTGTAATAGGCCAGTGCCACGACCAGAACGCAGAGCACGCCACCCAGCGCGATGGCCAGCAGCGTGGAATGCTGCAAGGCGCGTCGTCCTGACTTCGGTGTTTTATCGGTGGTGGGTTCTTTTTTCACGGCATCATCCCCGCAGACGCAACAGCGCCAGCAGTTTGGAACAGGCGAACAGGAAGAAGAGGGCCGTTGCGACATACAGCACAATAACGGATGTCGTAAAGAGCCCCGTCGAAAAATCATGCACATGCATCAGCAGTGGCATCCACGCCACGGAGGTTCGCACGCCGGGCAGCCAAGCGAGAATCGCCGCATACACGGCAATCGGCAGGGCGCTGCACACGACCAGCGAACTGACGGCAGCGGCCGCCTGATTACGGAAAAGCACTGAGATCATTGTGCCCGCCGCACACCAGGTCGAGGCTTGCAGTAGCAGGATAAAGGCGGTCGCGGCGATCGCAGCAGTGCTAGGCCGCGCGAGCTGAGGTCCAGACAGCGCGGGCAAGAGTAGCGCCGGAACCAGTAACGACAAGCCCAACGTCACGATGACGGCCGTTATGGCGGAGAAGAACTTGCCGAGGACGAGGTCGCGCTCACGGATCGGCGCGGACATCAGCAGATCGATCATGCCGGTCGCACGCTCTTCGGCGAAAAGGCGCATGGTGAGCACGGCGCACAGGATCGGTAGCCAAGGCGCGACCGACAGGCCCCAGACGCTCTGGATCTGCAACACGCTGCCTTCATTGTTGCGCAGCATCATCACGAACGTCCATCCGTAAACCACCAGAAACGCTACCATTGGCACACCGCAGGAGAATGTTCCTCGGAAGGCGCGGACCTCACGTAGCCAGATCACTCGGATTGCCTTCATGCTGAGACCTCCTGTGCGTCGTCTGGGGCAGTCAGGAGCGTGTCGATCCGTTCGAGCAATTCGGCCCTGTCAAAATCACTGGTACGGAACATAGCTACGATGCGACCGTGGTTCAGTACCATCACGCGCGTGCACCAGTTCAGCATCTCATCGAGTTCGTGGCCTGTCGCAATGACCGCCGCGCGCAATGAAGCGGCCGACAACGCCGCGCCACACGCCGCACGCTGGGGGCGGTCAAGCCCGGCCAAGAGATCATCCAACAACAGCAGCTTGGGGAACGTGCTCAAGGCGTCCGCCAGACCAACGCGCTTGCGATATCCATGGGAAAGCAGGCCGATGCGTGTGTCGCGTACGTCGGCAAGGTCTCCTACAGACAAGGCTTCGTTGACGCGCCGCCGCACACGCATGGTGCGTTCGCCCTTCAAACGTACGCGGTAGGTCAGATACTCCTCCACGGTCATGTCGTTGTAGAGCGGATTGTGCGCGGACAGGTAACCAATGGTGCGGCGGTATTTGATGGGCCGTTGCAGTGTGTCGATCCCGTGCAACCGCACGGTACCGACATCCTGCATTAGGAGACATGCCAGAAGTTTCAGGAGCGTCGTCTTGCCTGCCCCGTTGGGGCCGGTCAAAGCGACGATTTCGCCGGGCGCCACGTCAAACGTGATGTCCTTCAGGATCGGGCGTGTGCTGTAAGCAAAAGAGATATGGGCAACATCCAGCATCGTTCCTCACGTATTTTTGTCCATGAAGGGTGCCAGAGCTGCCTCCAGCACATCCAGCCGTTCACGCAAGAGCGTTGCGTCCCGCGTCTCGACAATCAGGCGCAGGTAGGGTTCGGTATTTGATTTGCGCACGCTGAACCAGCCGTCGGCGTCATCGAGGCGCACGCCATCAATCTCGCAGCGGATGGCGTCGTCGCTCCAAGTCCCGGCAGCCGCGAGCACGGCTTCGATCGCCCGGTCTTTATCGGCGATGCGGTAGTTCAACTCGCCGGAGTTGGCGTAGCGGCGGATCGGTGCCATAAGGGTACTGAAGCTCACGCCCCGGCGTTTGGCGTCGGCCAGAGCCGCCAGTACCAGCAAGGCGGCCAACTCGCCGGAATCACAGCAGAAAAAGTCACGGAAGTAGTAGTGGCCGGCTAACTCGCCGCCACACACCGCACCGGTCTCGCGCAGCAACACCTTGGCGAAGGCGTGTCCGACCTTGCCCATCACGGTGTTCGCGCCGTCGGCTTGCAGCGCCTCAATCGCGCCGCGCGAGGTTCGCACATCGTGGATGACGGCCGCGCCGGGTTCGCGCTTAAGGAATGTGCGTGCGATGATCGGGATCAGGTAGTCCGGCTGTACAAAGGCACCGGTCTCGTCCACGAACATCACGCGGTCGGCATCGCCGTCAAAGATCACGCCGACGTCAAGCTGTTGCGCACGCACCACCTGAGCGAGTTGTTCGCGGCTCGCCGCCTCCAGCGGATTCGGCGAGTGGTGCGGGAAGGTGCCGTCGGGCACGTCGTTGAGATAGATCGGGCCGTCGCCCAACAGGTCGTGGATGAACAATCCCACGACGCCGTCGGAACAGTCGACCGCATAGCGCAGTCCACTCAGGTCGGCGCGAAAGGCGGACATCCACTTGATAAAGGCATCGCGGTAGTCGACCTCGCGCCGGACACCCGGTTGCGCCGCGGCTGGCGGCAGTTCGCCGGACGCGACCTTCGCCTCCAACTCGGCGAGACCGCTCGTGTAGCCCACGGGCCGGGCACCGGCGCGCGAGACCTTCATACCGTTGTGCGAGGCCGGATTGTGCGAGGCCGTGATCTGCACCGAAGCGTCATAACCTTCGCGCGCGGTGAAGAAGTAAACCATCGGCGTGGTGGCCAGCCCCATGTCGTCCACTGCGCAGCCAGCCTCGGTCAAGCCGCGGCACAGCGCGTCGCGCACGGCGGGCGACGAAAGGCGCGCATCGCGTCCGATCAGCCAGCGCCGTGCGTCGTCCAGCACATGCGGCAACCAGCGTCCGATGCGGTAGACGGTGTCGAGATCAAAGTCCCGTCCGAACTCGCCGCGCATGTCATAGGCTTTGAAAAAAGACATCGTCCCTCCTGCTTCTCAGTGGATTACGACCAGCGAAATGCCGGCGTGCGCACCTTTGGGCTTCATGGCTTTCAGCCAAGCCGGCATTTCCGATGCGGCGGTTTCAGTGGTGTTGGTGGTCACATCGATGGTGGCAGGTGAAGAAGCGGCCAAAGTCTGCATCACCTCTTGCAGGCGCGCGGTGTTGCGCCGGTCCAGATGCGTCGAGGTGGAGAACGCGCCCAAGATGCCACCGACCAGCGTGCAGATGATCGAAACCAGAACCAGCGTCGAAAGCTTCACGGCGAGTCGTCCATTCTGATCGGTGTGCAGGCCCTTCTGCGCCTGCACACGTTCGCGAACAGCTTCCAAACGCTCGCGCTCGAGCAGAATACGCTCGCGCTCGAGCTTGAGCTTCTCTTGCTCGATCTGCAATTCCGTGCGCGACAGGGTTTCATCTCCCGTCGCGGGATCGAGCGATAAGTTATCGATCACGTCCATGCGGCTTTCCCTCCGGGTTACGCGCGAAGTTGCGCGAAGCGCGTGCAGACAGGCAACGGGCCGACCAGCGGCCGCGCGTAGTCCACGAACGCCTGTGTGACATCGTTGCCTGCTTTATTGATGAAGGCCGTCGGCATGTGGCGTGTTTCGCGTGCCACGCTGCGCAACGGGACGACCACGAAGTCCACTTTGTATGCCTTCGTTTTGCGGCGTTTGATGGCGATCGAGCCGCTGGCGATCTGGTCTTCGACCGCAGCCTTGACGGCGGCGATCCCGACCTGGCGCGCTTCCTGCGAGTCTGTCTCCGAGGCGATGCCGGGGAAGGAACGCTGCAGGTAACCGAACGTGTCGGCGCGCACCCGCTTGATCCCCGCCTGTTCCTTGAGCACCTTGGCCAACAGATCGCCCAACGCGCCGGTGCCGCTGAGTTGCACGTTGCCGTGCGAATCGACCTCCTGCGTGTAGGCCGCGATGATCGGCGTGCCGGCCCGGTCGGTGATGCCTTCGGAGACGGCAACCACGCAACGCCCGTGACGCTTCATCATAGCCTTCACGTCTTTGACAAAACGATCCATGCTGAACGCGCGTTCCGGCAGATAGATCAAATGCGGGCCGTCATCCTTCTCCGTACGCGCCAAAGCTGACGCAGCCGTCAGGAATCCCGCGTGCCTGCCCATGATGACATCGATCTTCACACCGCCCAGCGCACGGTTGTCCAGATCGTCGCCCTTCACCGCGCAGGCCACGAAGCGCGCGGCACTGCCATAGCCTGGCGTGTGGTCATTTTCGCGGAGATCGTTATCGATGGTCTTGGGAATGTGGAAGCAACTGATGCCGTACTCTGCTTTTACCGCCTCCTCGTTGATGATGTGTACGGTCTCGGCTGAATCATTACCGCCAATGTAGAAGAAGTAGCGGACATCGAGTTTACGCAAGACTTTGAAAATGGCCTGGCAATCCTCGGGCGTCGGTTTGCGTCGCACCGATCCCAACGCTGACCCAGGGGTTTGGGCTACCGCCTCCAGCGTGGCACGGCTCTCTTTGCGCAGGTTGATAAAACGCTCGTCAAGGATACCTTGGATACCGTGTAGCGCTCCGAAAATCTTTCCGACGGAGCCGCCGTCCCGGGCTGCAAGTACCGCGCCGACCAAGCTTTGGTTGATGACCATCGAGGGACCACCACTCTGGGCGATCAGCATGTTACCTTTTTTCATCTGCGAATCTCCTTTTTCAAAACGGTATGATATACTTTCTGCATGCGACAAGGCAAACCTCCGTTTAAAGAGCCCGACGAAAGTGGGGATGAACCTGGGATGTTCGACAGTGCCCCGGACGAGGCCGACTTCATGGTGCGGCCGAAGGGGGCGCGTCGTACGCTTACGTCGCGCGACAAAGAACGTAACCGCCGGGTGGGCGAACTATTCCGGCGCGCGATACCCGGGCTGCCGATCGATGCCGACCCACCCGAGACGCGCATAGAACCCACACCGTTTGCAGCGATGATCGAGCAGGTACTCAAGCAACTAAAGATCAATGAGACGCCCTGGCTGGATGATTTAAATCGTGCGTGGCCCACGCTGGTGCCACCCGAAGTGGCGCGCGTGGCGCGTCCCGGCAAGTGGGAGAACGGCATCCTCTTCGTTTACGTGACCTCCTCGATCAAACTGTTCGAACTCCGTCGCACACATCTGCCGCAGATCGAAAAGGCGGTCAAAGCGTTCGTCGGCGCGAATCGTGTGCGGCAAGTGCGCCTGATGGTCAACACAGTCCCGCTCCCTCCCGGAAGTGAATAGCGGACAACTGGGCAGGGCGGTGGGAAGTAATGAGGCGCTAAGGTTTTTTGGGGGGCAGGGGCGAGGTTTGTTTACTACGAAACATACGGAATACACGAAAAGGCACAGCACTGATTTTGTGTAGTTCATGGTTTAGGTTTTAACGTAATGTGGCACGGGCATCTTGCCCGTGTTTCATGGGCGAGACGCCCATGCCACGAGGGGTTTTGCAAGAGCCTCCCCTGTTAAGAATTTCCGGCTCATGCGGTGAATGTCTTGCCAAGCACCGCATTATCGATTGGTAGGCTTGCAACCGGCGGCGGATCAGGTAAAATGAATGGCTCAAAAACAGCTTGCGGAAGGCGCGGGCAGAATACAAGGACGCAGAGACATGCAGAACATCGATTGGGCGAGTTTGGGTTTTAGCTACATGGATACGCATTGCCACATCCGTTATGTGTGGCGCGACGGCGTGTGGAGCGAGGGCGAACT
>Ga0209718_1002050_pt1 | contig 20707 bp, 11 predicted proteins | sample AD_JPNAS1_MetaG_FD_184420 | JGI IMG/M metagenome (GOLD analysis project Ga0209718, IMG submission 184420) | Active sludge microbial communities of municipal wastewater-treating anaerobic digesters from Japan - AD_JPNAS1_MetaG (SPAdes) (version 2) | ecosystem: Engineered > Bioreactor > Anaerobic... | reverse complement strand
TCGCCCTGCTGTGTCTGGTGGTCGTCATCGTGGCGGTCGTCGTCTCCAAGCGGCGCGACCTGGCCATCGCCGGCGACCCCTCACCGGTCGCAGACCGCGTCGCAAGCTGAGCACACGGCATACCTGCTGCTCCTTCGAGCACACGAGAGGGTCGGCTTCCCGTTGGGGAGCCGACCCTCTCGCTGCGCCCAACCCCCTTTGCTGGGTCGAGGTATTTCGCCATCATCAGACGATGGTGGATTACCTCGACCCGGTTGGGGGAGGCGGCCACTCAGAGTGGTTTGCGGGCGCGGATCGACGCGCTGGCGAAGGCACCCTCCAGAGCCGTGACCGTGCCCTGGACGTCGAATCCGTCCGGGATCTGCGACGGATCCAAGGTCGCCGCGAGGTCCTCGAGGTCGATCCGGGAGTAGGTCCGGGTGACCTCGACCGACGCGTCAACGAACCCCGCCGCGCCGAGTTTCGCCACATAGTCGGAGTCCAGAAGGGCCCCCGACACGCACCCGGTCCACAGGCCCACGATGCCCGTGAGGTGCTCCGGGATCGGCCGCAGCAGCACGATGTCCGACACCGCGAACCGCCCCTCCGGGCGCAACACCCGGAACGCCTCGCGGAGCACCGCGTCCTTGTCGGGCGACAGGTTGATGACGCAGTTGGAGATGACGACGTCGACCGACGCGTCGCCCAGCGGCACCTCCTCAATCGTCCCGAGCAGGAAGGTCGCGTTCTCGACCCCCGCCTCGGCCTGGTTGCGACGGGCCAGTTCCAGCATTTCCGGGGTCATATCGAGCCCGTATGCCGTCCCGCCGGGTGCCACTCGCCGCGCGGACAGCAGGACATCCAGTCCGCCACCGGAGCCGAGGTCGAGGACGCTCTGCCCGGGCTGCAGGTCGGCCAACAGGGTCGGGTTGCCACAGCCGAGCGAGGCGACGAGGGCGCCGGCCGACGGGACCTCGCCGGGCTCGTAGAGGTCGCGCGTGATCGGGTCGGCCCCGGTCGGTGCTGCGCAGCACGAGGACCCACAGCAGGGCGCGCCAGCCGTCTCGGTGTGTTTGATCGGGTCAGCCGCAGCGGGTTCCGCGCAGCACGTCGGGGCGCAACAGGATCCGGCGGTGGTCTCGGTGCCCTCGAGCAGGTCGAGGGTCGTGCGGGCGGCCGCCGCATAGCGCTCCTGGACGACCGAGCGGACCTGCTCCGCCGGGGTGTCGAGGCCCGCCGCCGAGGTGTGCGGGCCGGCAGGGCTGGATGACTGGCTCATGGTCTCTCCTTGTTTCGATAACTGTCGAAACACGATGCTGCATCTTGTTTCGATATCTGTCAAGATAGGTCCATGACAACGACCCGGTTGGAGTTGGCGGCCCCCTGCTGCGCGCTCGGTGCGCCGCCCGTGTCGCCCGCCGACGCCGAGGCGATTGCCCCGATGTTCAAAGCCCTCGGCGACCCGGTGCGGCTGCGCCTCGTGTCGCTCATCGCCGCTCAACCCGAGGCCTGCGTCTGCGATCTCGTGGGCGCCTTCCCGTTGTCCGGGCCGACGATCTCCCACCACCTCAAGGTCCTTCGGGCCGCAGGGTTGGTCGACTGCGAACGTCGGGGCACCTGGGTCTATTACTGGGTGAGGCCAGAGGCGTTGGCCCGGCTCAGTTCCCTGCTCGGGCGTCCCATCTCACCAGCCTGACCCCGCCTCGCCAGTCCGACCCCCAGCTGATTCGAGGTATTCCACCATCGCCGGGTAACGGCCGAATACCTCGACCCGGCAGGGGGCGGCATACCCTTGTCGCCGTGAGCCCGACGCCTGTGCCCGACCCTGAACTCCTGCCGCGCCTGCGCGCCGACTTGACTGCTGCGGCATACACGGTGGACGGGGTCGAGCACACGCTTGGCCCGGTGGCTGCAGGCGCCCTGCACCGCGAGCAGCGCCTTCCGGCCGACCTGGCCACCCGCCACCGACCCGAGCCCGCCGCGGTGCTCGTGCGGCTCTTCGCCCTGGGCTTCCCGGTCGCGTGGGACGACGCCGACCGCGCGCTGCCCACGCTGCGGGCCGACGGGGCCGTCCAGCTTGGGCTCGCGCGCGCCGAGGGCGCCGACCTGCGCTCGACCTGCGACCTGCGCCCCTACGCCGACGAGTCGCACCAGTGGTGGGTCGCCTCTGACCTCTCCGAAATCGCGACCGGCCGTCCACTGGCCGAGACCCACGTCTTGGGGATCGGGAACGCCTCGACCACCCTCGCTGAGTGGACCATCCGGCGGCAGGCGCGTCGGGCGCTCGACCTGGGGGTTGGCAGCGCCGTCCAGTCGTTGCACCTGGCCACCCACGCTGAGGGCATCGTCGGCACCGACGTCTCCGAGCGCGCCCTGGCCTTCGCCCGGTTCAACGCCGATCTCAACGACCTGGCCATCGAGCTGCGTCCCGGCAATTTGCTGGATCCCGTTGCGGGAGAACGCTTCGACCTCATCGTGAGCAACCCGCCCTTCGTCATCACGCCGCGCTCCGCGGGGGTCCCGCGCTATGAATACCGCGACGCCGGCCTGGTGGGCGACGGGGTCGTCGAGGCGCTCGTCCGCCGAGTGGGGGAGCACCTCGAGCCCGGTGGCGTCGCCCAGTTCCTCGGCAATTGGGAGATCCGTCGCGGCGCCGATTGGCGCGACCGCTGGCACGAGTGGCTCGACGGCACCGGCCTGGATGCCTGGGTCATCCAGCGTGACGTGCAGGACCCGGCGCAGTATGCCGAGTTGTGGGCTCGCGACGCCGGGGCCCGTTCCGGCGCACCGAATTTCGACGCGATGTATGCCGCGTGGCTGGCCGACTTCGCCGACCGCCACATCGAGGGCATCGGCTTCGGCATCATCACCCTGCAGCGGCCGCTCGGCGACCGCGAGCCGTGGCTCGACCTCGTCGAGGTCCCCGGACCAGTGGCCCCGGGGGTTGGCCACGCGGTCGACGCCGGCCTGCGGGCCCGGACCGCGATCGCTGAAGGCGGGACGGCATACCTGCTGGACACCCCGTGGAGCGCGGCGCCGGACGTCACCGAGGAGCGACACCTGCTGCCGGGCGCCGAGGACCCGTCAGTGATCCTCGCCCGTCAGGGCGGCGGCCTGCGCCGCACCGTCCAACTCGACACCGTGGCGGCCGGTCTCATCGGCGTCTGCGACGGCTCACTGACGCCGCGGGTGGCGCTGGCGGCGATCGCCAGTTTGTTGGAGCTTGACGACGCGCACGTCACCGAGGTCGCCGTTCCCACCCTCCGGGCCCTGGTCGCCGACGGGTTCCTCGTCGCCTGAGGCGTCCTGCGGATCTAGCGCACCGGCGCGAACATCGCGATGCCCATGGCGACCAGGGTGCCGATGGGCAACAGCCAGGCCGTGAGCAGCAGGAACCCGCGACCAGGGCGCGGCGTCGGTCCCAAGGGATCGACGATCACGTCCATATCGAGAGTCCTCATCTGCCAGATGCCCGACCCGATGAGGGCCCCGGCGGCGACGAGGGCGCTCGGCACAGTGGGGAGGGTCGCGACCGGCTGCTGGAGCAGCGCCGTGGCCGACACCGAGCCCCACATGCCCAGGCTCACGAGGATGAGGAACGGCACCGCGCGGCGGAAGGTCCGCGGCCAGACCAGGAAGACGGTCACCGTCGCCGCGATGACGAGCAGGGTGACCAGTCCGCCAAGCGGCAATTGCACGCTGCGTCCCGCTCGCCAGGCGTCGAACGTCGGCAGGGCAAGGGTGAGGCCGGCCAGACCGAGCGCCGACGGGGCGATCCGCGCGGCCCACGACGTGTGCGCGGCGGTGGTTGGCAGGTCGGTGAGCGAATCGGCATACGCCGCAGCCGGGCCGAACGCCTCCAGAGGTGCCTGGCCGCTGTCTGCGCAGTAGGCCTCCGCCTCACGCAAGGCGTCGCCGATCGCCGCTCCGGTGACGTCCCGCGAGCGCAGTGCCATGGCGAATTCGCTCGCCCACTGCTTCGGGAGGGTCGTCTTCGTGGGGTCCAACATGGTGGTTCCTTTCCGGGGTGGGGAGATCAGCCCGCCGGCACGGTTGTGGCAGGGGAGGGTGCAGGTATGCCGGGTGCCTCCGCGCGCAGGAAGCTCGCCGTGGTCTCGGCGAACGCGCACCAGGAGGCGGCCGCCGACTCCAGGTGGGAGCGCCCGGAGTCGGTGATCGTGTAGTACTTGCGCCCCGGGCCGCCGTCGCCGGCCTCCCATCGGGTCTCGACGTGGGCGGCCTGCTCAAGGCGGGCGAGCAGGGGATAGAGCGTGCCGCCCTTGACAGTGCCCAACCCATTGCGGTCCAACGCGACAGAGATGGCGTAACCGTAGGACGACGGCTCGTTGGCCAGCACCCGAAGGACCGCCATCTCCAGCACGCCCCGAAGCCAGTCACCGGGCCAGGTCGTCGTCGTGCTCATGACTAGATGGTATGCCGATCTAGTCAGTTTGTCTATCTACTTGCCTAGGCGATCAAGTTGTCCTGCTGAGCGCGTGCCGAGCGCTGACATGGCCCAAGGGCTGTCACCGACACTTCCGCGGCAAAGGAACGTCGCTCGTCCGGCCTATGTCGGCCGGGCGTGCTATGCCTATGCCTGTGGTCGACGACGCGAACTCCGGTAACTCTCCGCTTGAGGCTGTCCACGCTTTCCGATTGGAGCTGATGACGCCCGGAGCGAGAGTGGAAGGTTTACGCCTTCACGCTCCCGTGGACATCCTGTCGGTCAAGTGGCATGGCGGGAATGTCGTGACCGTGGCGTTTAAGGATGCCGCAGGGGTCATCGACGAAGCGGTGGTCACCCGCGACCGCGAGGCAAGTCTCCGGCTGGTGGCGAGCAGCTCGATTCGGGCATTCGACGGAGACGGCGAGTCGTGGCGGCTTGCTGCCGAGGCACTTCGAATCAGGTATGCCGCCTTGTTCGACCCCATGCTTGTGGTCACCTCCTCCGACGTGGAGCCGTTGCCGCACCAGATCACCGCGGTCTACGGCGAGATGCTGCCGCGCACGCCGCTGCGGTTCCTCCTCGCCGATGACCCTGGCGCGGGCAAGACCATCATGTGCGGGCTGTACATCAAAGAGCTGATGCTTCGCGGCGATCTGGATCGGTGCCTCGTCGTTGCGCCAGGGAGCCTGGTCAATCAGTGGATGGACGAGTTGTTCGACAAATTCGGCCTGCGGTTCGAGCTGCTCACCAAACAACTCGTCGAGGCCACTCCCGAAGGTCTGTTCGAGCAGCACCCGCTGCTGATCGCGCGAATGGACCAGCTCTCCCGGAGTCAGGAGTTGATCGACCTCCTCAAGAGCTCTGATTGGGATCTCGTCGTCGTCGACGAGGCGCACCGGATGTCGGCCAGCTACTTCGGCGGCGAGTTGAAGACGACCAAGCGTTACCAGCTGGGTCAGGTGCTCGGCGGGGTCACGCGGCACTTCCTCCTCATGACAGCAACTCCGCATGCCGGCCAGCAGGAGGGCTTCCAACTCTTCCTGGCTCTGCTGGATGGCGACCGCTTCGAAGGTCAGTTCCGTGACGGCGTGCATACAGTCGATCCGGGTGACCTGATGCGGCGCATGGTCAAGGAAGAGCTGTTGACCATGGAGGGGAAGCCGCTGTTCCCCGAGCGGCGGGCCTACACCGTTCCCTACGACCTGTCTGATGACGAGCAAGACTTGTATGAGGCAGTCACGCTCTACGTCCGCGAGGAGATGAACCGCGCGGATCGTTTTGCGGCAGAGGGCGATCGCGTGCGCCGGAATACGGTTGGTTTCGCGTTGACCGTCTTGCAGCGGCGGCTGGCGTCCAGCCCCGAGGCCATCCTGCGCAGCTTGGAGCGCAGGCGCGCACGTCTTGAGCGTCGACGCCGAGAGTTGGCCGGAGACGCGCATCTTGGGCTTTCCTTCACCACCAAGATGGCTCAGTTGCTGGGACGCAAGGATGACGCCCTGGATCTGGAGGAGGCTTTTGAGGACCTCGACGGAGCAGAGGTCGAGGAGTTGGAGGAGGACGTCGTCGATGCGGCTACCGCCGCTCGGACCTTGGCCGAACTTGACCTTGAAATCGCTGCCCTTGGTGACCTCGTGCACGTGGCCTCGCGGGTCCGTCATTCAGGAACGGATCGCAAGTGGTCCGAGTTGCGCGACATCCTCGACCGTGAAGAGATAACCGAGGATCGCGATGGCAACCCCCGCAAGATCATCGTCTTCACGGAGCACAGGGACACCCTCAACTACTTGGTCGATCGGATCGTCACTTATCTCGGCCGTCCGGAGATCGTGGTATCGATCCACGGCGGACACACCCGCGAGGAGCGGCGGATCGCCCAGCAGCGGTTCACCCAAGATCCCGAGACCCGAGTTCTCGTAGCGACCGACGCGGCGGGGGAAGGGCTCAACCTGCAGCGCGCACACCTCATGGTCAACTACGACCTCCCCTGGAACCCCAACCGGATCGAGCAGCGCTTCGGACGCATCCACCGGATCGGGCAGACCGAGGTCTGCCACCTGTGGAATCTCGTCGCGAAGGACACCCGAGAGGGCGAAGTCTTCATCCGGCTCTTGGACAAGATCGAGGAGCAGCGCCGGGCCTACGGTGGTGACAAGGTCTTTGACGTGCTCGGGGATGCCTTCGAGAACAACCCCTTGCGGCGCCTCCTGGTGCAGGCGATCCGGTATGGAGACCAACCCGAAGTTCGTGCCCGTTTGGACGAGATCATCGACGCCACCGTTGGCTCTGGGCTGGACGCCCTCCTGGCCGAACGCGCCCTGCACAGGCAGACGCTCGCAGCAACCGATGTGGAGGCCATCCGTGAGCGGGTCGAACAGGCACAGGCTCGTCGCTTGCAGCCGCACTTTCTCGAGGCGTTCTTCAGGGCGGCCTTCGCCGATGTGGGGGGCCGGATGGCGCCGAGGGAAGCAGGACGGTTCGAGATCACCCACGTCCCGGCTGCGCTCCGAGATCGCGACCGCATGATGGGCGCCGGGGCTGTCGTGCTGGCCAGGTATGAGCGGGTCACGTTCCACCGCGAGCGGGTTCGGGCTCCTGGCCAGGCCCCGGCTGAGTTGCTGGCCCCCGGCCACCCGCTGCTCGATGCAGTCGTCCATCTCGTCGTCGAACAACGACGCGCCACGCTCAAACAAGGCGCTGTCCTTATCGACCGGACCGACGCCGGCGAGACGGCCCGGTTGCTCGTGGCTTTCATCGAGGAGATCCGAGACGGCCACGGCCGCCCGCAGACGGTCTCCAAGCGCTTCGACTACGTCGAGATCCTCGCCGACGGATCCGCCCGAACTGCCGGAATCGCCCCATACCTGGATTACGACCCGCCCACCGCTCAGGAGTTTGAGCTCGTGGGCCAGCTCACAGAGCAGCCGTGGCTGGGTGTCAGCGTGGAAGACACTGCCTTGGAATGGGCCCTTGCCCACAGTGTTCCCGAGCACGAGCGCGAGATCCGCACCGTCGTGTCTGCCCGGGTCGCCAAGGTCCGGTCCGAGGTCAAGGCGCGACTGCAGGGTGAGTTGAACTATTGGGATGCGCAATACGGGCGGCTGCTCGATGAGGAGGCGGCCGGTCGGTCACCGCGCATCTCGGCCGAACGAGCCCGACGGCGCGCTCGCGAGCTTGAGGACCGGTTGGTCCGGCGGTTGGCCCAACTAGACGCTGACGAGACGTTGTCTGTGCGCCCGCCTCAGGTCGGTGCGATGGCCCTCGTGGTTCCGCAAGGCCTCATCGACCGACTCAGCGGGTTGCGGGAAGGGCCGGTCGCCGCATACGCGCGGGAGACGCGAGCCGTCGAACGCCGCGCGGTCGATGCGGTTCTCGCCGCGGAGCGCCATCTGGGGCGCACGCCGCGGGAAATGGCACACAACCACCCCGGCTACGACGTGCGGTCCATCCCGCCGGACGGTCCGACGGTGCTTATCGAGGTCAAGGGGCGGGTCGCCGGTGCTGACGACTTCGTCATCACGCGAAATGAAGTCCTTGAGGCCAAGAACCTCGGAGACGACTACCGATTGGTGCTGGTGGCCGTCAGCCCGCAGGGTCCGCAGGCCGACGAGGTGCGCTATCTGACCCACCCCTTCGATCGCACCGCGACCGACGATTTTCGGGTGACCAAGTTGACGCTGAACTGGGCTAAGACCTGGGCTCAGGGTGGCCCCCCTCGATGACCGGGCGACGACGGGCAGTCTGGGGGGCGGCGGTGCCGGCCGCTGACCTAAGGTTGCGGTCGGACAGATCACGGGCACGGAGTGACGATGACGCTCCTCGATAGACGCACACGACGACAGGAACTGGATCGCGATGAGTGAGACCACGCGACGCAAGCTCATCGAGGTGGCCCTGCCGTTGGAGGCAATCAACCGCGAGTCCGCACGGGAGAAGTCGATCCGTCACGGGCACCCGTCGACGCTGCACCTGTGGTGGGCCCGTCGGCCGCTGGCGGCAGCCCGGGCCGTGCTCTTCGCCCAACTCGTGGACGACCCCTCCGCCCGGCCCGATGAGTTCCCCACTCAGGCCGCACAGGACGCCGAACGCAAGCGTCTCTTCGAGTTCATCGAGCGGCTCGTCGTCTGGGAGAACGCCTCCGACGAGCGGCTGTTGGCTGCCGCGCACGAGGAGATCCTGCGCTCCACCGGCGGCAACCCGCCGCCGATCCTCGACCCCTTCGCCGGCGGCGGGTCCATCCCGCTGGAGGCTCAGCGGCTCGGGTTGGAGGCCCACGCGAGCGACCTCAACCCGGTCGCGGTGCTCATCAACAAGGCGCTCATCGAGATCCCGCCGCGGTATGCCGGTCGCCCACCGGTCTTCCCCGGCGCCGCACACAGCGTGGAGGGGGTCGCTGGCCACTGGCCGCGAGCGACCGGGCTGGCCGAAGACGTCCGGCGGTACGGCGGTTGGATGCGCGACGAGGCGGAGCGGCGGATCGGCCATCTTTACCCGCCGGCCACTCTGCCCGACGGGCGGGAGGCGAAGGTCATCGCGTGGATCTGGGCGCGGACCGTGACCTGCCCCAATCCCGCGTGTGGCATCGCGATGCCGCTGGTGCGCTCGTTCTGGCTGTCGAAGAAGAAGGACCGCCCGACCTGGGCGGAGCCGGTCGTTCGGGGCCGGGAGGTGACCTTCGAGATCAAAACCGGGCCGACCGGCCCGCAGATCGAGGGCACCGTCGGTCGGACGGGCGCGACCTGCGTCGGGTGCCAGACTCCCGTCGATCTCGCATACGTGCGTGCAGAGGGCCGTGACGGGGGGGTTGGAGCGCAACTGATCTCAGTCGTCGCAGAGGGTGATCGCAAGCGGCTCTACCTTCCTTCCAGCGACTTCCAGTCGAGCGCTGCCTCGTCTGCCGTCCCCCAGGATGTTCCGGAGACTGACCTGCCCAAGAAGGCTCTAAGCTTCCGAGTTCAGGCGTACGGGATGACGAGGCACCGCGACCTATTCACTGATCGCCAGCTTGTGGCACTGACGTCGTTCAGCGATCTGGTCGGCGAGGCGCGCGAGCGAGCCCTCGCCGACCAGATCGCTGCCGGAGTGCCGGAGGCCGAGGCCGTTGGCTACGCCGACGCCCTCGCCCTCTACCTCGCGTTCGTAGTTGATCGACTAACGAACGAGAACTCCTCCATTTGCAGTTGGGACTCGAATGGGACAAAGCAGCACGTGCGGGCAACGTTCTCTAGGCAGGCACTTGCCATGACTTGGGATTTCGCCGAGCCGAATGTGTTCGCATCGTCGACTGGGTCCCTCAACGAATCGATCGCACGCGTCGCCGCGGTGATTGAGTGCCTTACGCCCCAGTTGGGTGGGTCGGTTAGCCAGCGGGACGCGGCCTCTGCCGTGTCCGGGCTGGTGTCAGTTTCAACTGACCCGCCCTACTACGACAACATCGGCTACGCGGACCTTTCTGACTTCTTCTACGTCTGGCTCCGGCGCTCCATCGGTACTTTCTACCCTGACCTGACCGCGACAGTCCTCACGCCGAAAGCCGAGGAACTCGTCGCGACGCCCTACCGGTTCGGCGGCAGCAAGGCGAAGGCCGAGGAACACTTCGAGCGCGGCTTCGTCCGCACCTTCACCCATATCCGCGAGAACCATGCTCCCGACATCCCGCTGACGATCTTCTACGCCTTCAAACAGGCCGAGTCCGATACTGATGGCACTGCCTCGACCGGCTGGGAGACCATGCTCAACGGCCTCATGGAGGCGGGGCTCACGGTGACCGCGACCTGGCCGATGCGGACCGAGCGCAGCGGTCGGACCATCGGCATCGGCTCGAACGCCCTCGCCTCCTCGGTGGTCCTCGCCTGTCGCCCACGGCCCGAGGACGCCGAGGCGACCACCCGGCGCGGATTCCTCGCCGCCCTGAAAGGGCGGCTCCCCGGAGCACTGCGCGAGCTCCAGCAAGGGAGTATCGCCCCGGTCGACCTCGCGCAGGCGGCGATCGGGCCCGGGATGGCGGTCTTCACGGCATACAGCAAGGTCGTGGAGACGGACGGGTCGGCGATGAGTGTGCGCACGGCACTCGCGCTCGTCAACCAGGTGCTCGATGAGACCCTCTCCGAGCAGGAGGGCGACTTCGACGCAGACACCCGCTTCTGCGTCAAGTGGTTCGGGCAATACGAGTGGAGTGACGCCGAGTCGGGCACCGCCGACACCCTGTCGAGGGCCACGAACACCTCCGTCGACGGGCTTCAACGCGGCGGGATCTTCCGCGCGGTGGCCGGCAAGGCCAGGCTCATTGCGCCCGCGCAGTTGCCGGGTGCGTGGGATCCCCTGCTCGATGACCGGACGAGCGTGTGGGAGGCGACCCTTTACCTCGCCAAGACGCTCGCCGAGCAGGGCGCTCCGGCGACGGCGACCCTGATGGCGACGGTGGGGCAGCGGGTCGACCTCGACGCGTGCAAGGAACTGGCCTACCTGCTCTACAACGTGTGTGAGCGGCGCGGCTGGACCCAATCGGCACTGCTCTTCAACGGGCTGGGCACATCGTGGAGCGACCTCGATGCCGCTGCGCGTAAGACCGCCACCGACGGCCCCCGCCCATCCCAGACATCGATGACGTTCGACGAGGAGTGACTCCGTGACGTTCCAAACGCCTCACTACGCCATCCCTGAGTTGCTTGGATGGTGCCACACTGGACATCTCCAGTTGCCGGACTTCCAGCGCGCCTACAAGTGGGACGACGAACGGATCCGGGCCCTTCTCGTCACCATCGTGCGCGGCCATCCGATGGGGGTCCTCATGACCCTTGAGACCGGTGGGCAACATGTGAGGTTCAAGCCCAAGCCGGTTGCTGGCGCGCCGACGGCCACGGCGGATCCAGGCTTGCTGCTCCTCGACGGCCAACAGCGGACGACTTCGCTGTACCAGGCGCTGACCGGCGACGGAATTGTCGACACAGAGGACTCGCGCCACAAGCGGATGTCGCGTCGGTATTTCCTCGACATCGCCAAATGCCTGGGTACGCCGAAAGATCAGGACGATGCGGTCATCTCGGTGCCAGCCGACGGGCGGATCACAGAGGACTTCGGCCGCGTTGTGACACTCGACCTGTCGACGAGTCAACTGCAACAACACCTTGGGGTCATGCCGTTCACGGAGTTGTTCTCCCCGACCTCGGCTACCACTTGGCTGCTCTCTTATATGAACGCATTGGGTTCCGAGGGTGTCTCGGAACGCTCGCGGATTTTTGCCGAGTTCAACTCGCGAGTCCTGACGCCCTTGCTTGGTTACAAAATCCCGGCGATCCAGCTAGCCTCCTCGACCTCGAAGGAGGCCGTCGCAACCGTCTTCGAGAAGGTGAACTCGGGAGGCCTGCCGTTGGATGTCTTCGAGTTGCTGACTGCGATCTTCGCGGGCGACGCCAGCTACTACGCCGAACACGGCACAGACTTCCGGCTCATCGACGACTGGAACCTCACCGAGAAGGTCCGCGACGCTCACCCCGTCCTCTCCAACTTCCAAAACACCGACTTCTTGCAAGCCTGTTCCGTCCTCATCACCCTGAGCCGACGCCGCGCTGACCAAGCAGCCGGCAAGGCGAAGCCCACTGCGACCAGCGCGCGAAAGGAAGACATCCTTGAGATGGACCTGCGCGACTACCTGTCGTGGTCGGCCAAGGTTCGCGGAGCACTGCCTTGGGTTGCTGCGTTCCTGCACAGTCAACACATTCACACTTCGGCCAATCTGCCCTATCGGGCTCAGGTTACGGCCCTTGTCACGCTCCGGGTGTTGCTCGGCCAGGACATCGATCTGTATGCCGTCCGCGGGCGGCTGCGCCAGTGGTTCTGGTGCGGCGCGTTGGCCGAACAGTACGGGGGAACCATCGAAACTCTTATCGCGCGCGATGCCGAGCAGGTTGCCCCGTGGGCAATGGCAGCGAAGGATGGGGCGTCGGTAGAGGCTCCGGACACGGTTGTTCGTGCTCAATTCGCCGAATCCCGGCTGCTGTCCCTGAAGTCCAAGCAGTCAGCCGCGTACAAAGCGATTTATGCACTGATGATGGCCCAACCCAGCCCGTGCATGGACTGGAAGTTGCATCAGATGATCGACCATACTTCCTACACAGACTTCGTGGTTGACATTCACCATGTCTTTCCGAAGAAGTGGTGTGTCGACAACGCCATCGACCCGGATCGTCGCGAGAGCATCGTGAACAAGACCCCCTTGTCCAAGGTGACGAATATCCAATTGGGTGGCCTTGATCCTCGGTTGTACATGTCCAAACTGGATTCCAACGGGCTGTCGCCTGATCAGGTTGACGACCTCATTCGGTCTCACGCTATCGATCCTGCATACCTGCGCGCTGGAGACTTCGACGCCTATTTCGCTGATCGTCGCCGACGCTTGGTCACGCTCGTCGAGGCCGCCATGGGCAAGGCGGTCAACCACGACATCGACTCGGTGGAGCTTTCTGAAGGACCCGAGGCATTCGGTCCGATAGGGGACGACCCGACAGACTCCGACGAGGAAGAGTGAGATGGCAGCGCTAAGCAACCGCGAGCGGGTGGGGAAGGCTCTCGAACTCCTCGCCGAGGGGCTGTTGCCCTTCATCGAGCCGCGGATGGCCTCGGCGGCCAGCCAGGTTGGCGGAGACTGGGTGCGGCTCATCGCTGCTCGTGATGAGGCAAAGCACGGCAAGGCCGTGCGCCTGAGCAAGGACGACCCCGCGCTCCTGCTGAGGGTCCTCACCGAGGACTGGCGCGTCTTCTCCGGTGAACTCGGCCGCGTGGAGCAGTCGTTCGCCTCCGAGCTGCGCGATGTCCGAAATCGACACGCGCACAACGACTCATTCACGGGAGACGACACCTATCGGGCCCTCGACACGATGGAGCGCTTGCTCACCGCTGTTGGGGCCCCCGATCAGGCGGATGCCGTCCGGCGGATCCGGCTGGACCACCAGCGGTCCAGCTTCGAGGCCGAGACCAGGCGGATGGCCAAAGCCCAGGAGGTGCCGCCGAGCTTGGCCGGTCAGGGGCTCAAACCCTGGCGCGACGTCCTCGCCCCCCACGAGGACGTCGCCACCGGCAATTTCTCGTCCAGCGAGTTCGCCGCCGACCTGCACGCGGTCGCCTTCGGCAAACTCGCCGACGTCGGCCGCGAATACGGCGACCCTCGCGAGTTCTTTCGCCGCACCTTCCTGACCGAGGGGTTGCGTGAGTTGCTCGATCGGGCGATCCGACGGATCGGGGGAGACCCTAACGCGACGCCGATCGTCAATCTTCAGACCAACTTCGGCGGCGGCAAGACCCACTCGATGCTCGCCTTGTGGCACATGTTCTCCGGTATGCCTCCCGCGTCACTTCCCCAGGACGTCCAGGACCTGGTCGGTGGAAGGGTGCTGCCGGACGTTCGGCGGGTCGCGCTCGTCGGCACGCACCTCGCGCCGACCGGGACCCGCACGACCAGCGACGGCACGGTCGTCCACACCCTGTGGGGCGAACTGGCGTGGCAACTCGGCGGACAGACGGCATACGACATGGTCGCCGAGGCCGATCGCACAGCGACCAACCCGGGAGCGGCGTTGCGTGACCTCGTCGCGGCGCATTCCCCGTGCCTCATCCTCGTGGACGAGTGGGTTGCCTACGCGCGGCAATTGTGGGGGCGGGAGGAGTTGCCTGCGGGCACCTTCGACACGCAGTTCACTTTCGCGCAAACGCTGACGGAGGTCGTCAAATCGGTCCCGGGAGCACTACTCGTCATTTCCATTCCCGCATCGCATGATCCCGAGCGAGACGGCAATTCGGGCGGGACGGCCATCGAAGTCGGCGGACCCAACGGCCAGGAGGCGCTGCAGCGGTTGCAGAACGTCGTTCGCCGGGTCGCAGACCAATGGCGGCCAGCGTCGTCCCAGGAGTCCTTCGAGATTGTGCGTCGCAGGCTCTTTGTTGAGCCGTCAGCAGCCGCGCTCTCGGATATCGCGGCGATCGCGCGGTCGTTCGTGCAGTTCTACGCCCGGCACTCCGGCGAGTTCCCGCGCGAGGCGAGCGAGCCGGCATACGAGGCTCGGATCAAAGCGGCCTACCCGCTGCACCCTGAGCTATTCGATCGCCTCTACCAGGACTGGTCGACGCTCGACCGCTTCCAGCGCACTCGGGGCGTGCTGCGCTTGATGAGTTACGTAGTCCATGCCCTCTGGATCTCCCAAGACGCGGCCCCGATGATTCTGCCCGGCACCGTGCCGCTCGACGTCTCGTCGGTGTCCCGAGAGATCACTCAGTATCTGCCCGACTCCTGGAAGCCGATCATCGACGCCGATATCGACGGAACGGGATCGACGCCGGTGCAGATCGACAGCGAGCGCTCCACATTTGGTGGGCGGATGGTCACCCGTCGGCTGGCTCGGTCGATCTTCATCGGGTCAGCGCCTACGTTACGATCTGCGCACCGTGGTATCGAGCGGCAGCGAATTTGGCTGGGCAGCGCGGTGCCAGGAGACGTGGTGGGCAACTTCGGGTCCGCCTTGGACTTGCTCGGTCAACGCTCGACCTACCTATATGCCGACACGAATCGTTGGTGGTTCGACACTCAGGCGTCGGTCACGCGGACGGCGGCCGACTATGCCGACACCCTGCGGGACCGCCCGGAGGAGATCTGGGCGGAGATCCGTGGCCGTCTGCGGCGCCAGACGCGCCGGGCGGGCAGTTTCAGCGCGGTGCTTCCGGGGCCCGAGTCGACCGGAGAAATCCGCGACGTGGACGAAGCCCAGCTGGTGATCTTGCATCCTTCGACGACGCACGCGCGGGGGGACACGGGGTCCGCAGCGTTCGCCTTCGCCCACGACGCCTTCGAACGCCGGGGAACCGCACAACGTGCTCATCGAAACCTCGTCGTGTTCCTCGCCGCGGACAGCAAACGGATGGACGAGCTCACTGAATCGGTGCGTCACTATCTCGCCTGGAAATGGATCGAAGGCCGGAAAGTGGAACTCGACCTGAGCCCGGCTCAGGTGACCCAGGTGATGGCGAACGTCACCCGCAACGACGAAGATGTCGACGCCCGGATCGGACAGACCTACCAGTGGGCGCTCGTTCCCGTGCAGGACGACCCGGCACGTCCGCCGTCGCTGACCGTCGAACGTGCCGACGGTGCCGCGACCTGGCTCGCGGAACGGGTCTCTGATCGGCTGGGTAGGGCGGGCCTGCTCACCACGTCGCTGGCCGCCCGAACTGTGCGGCTTGAACTCGACCAACATCTGCGATCCGTCTGGGAGCGCGGGCACGTGTCCGTCGGGGAGTTGTGGGGCTACTACTCCCGCTATCCCTATCTCACTCGGGTCCGCGACCGATCGGTTCTGGTCGACGCGGTCGAGTCCACCCTGGGCATCCTGTTGTGGCAAGTAGAAGGATTCGCCCTCGCGGATAGCTACGACAGCACCAACGGCCGGTATTCGGGTCTCGTGATTCCCAGTGGTGACGCGCGATTCGGGCAGATCACCGACAGCACGCTGCTGGTGTCCCCGGCGGTTGCCCTAGCGCAGACGAGCAGCGCTCCGGTGGATCAGCTTCCGGGTGGTCATCCTGCCGTTGCCTCGGCCGGTGAGATGAGCTCAGGTGTCTTGACCGCCTCCGTCGATGAGGTGCCACAAGGCCCCCGGCGCCCCACCCGATTCGTCGGCGTGTATGCCGTCGACCCGGAGCGCTATGCCCGCGACCTGACTAGGGTCAGCCAGGAGGTACTTCAGCAGCTCGCCGCCACCCCAGGGATTCGTCTGGATATCACCCTTGAGATCCAGGCGAGCGCCAACGAGGGCTTCGATGACGCTCGAATCCGAGTCGTGGCGGAAAACGCTCGGACCTTGCGCTTTACTCATGCGGCGTTCGAGGAGGAGTGAGCGCAATCTCGGCATCGCCGTTTGCTAACGAACGCGAGGAGGCCATCTGGCTCACAGGCCGGCTCACTGAACTCGTTGCGTGGGCGAAGTGGCTGATCGACGCTGCAGATCGGGCGCTGCCCGAGCTGCAGGGGTACCTGCAACCGCATGTCACCGCACTTCCGCACGTCGGCCCGGGCGCATGCGCGGTCACCCTGAGCAAGGAAGATCGGGCTGTCTTCGTCGGGGTAACTCGGGTGGGGGACGTCGGCCGGCTTACCGTCGACCTCGAAGGCGCCCGATTGGTCCTTCGTGACGTCAGCCAAGCCCTAGCAGCGATCGATCCTGCTACTCGACGGTTCGTGCTCTCACTGCGTTCCACATCGATCCACGCAGGCGCCCGCGCCGCGCTCCCATGGGCTCGTTCCTGGGAGGAGTGGGCCAGCCGAAAGGGGGGTCTCGCACGCCTTCAGTGGGCGGCCCACCGATTGGGGGACGAACGCTCTGAAGAGGGCACAACGTTTGGGCCGGAATGGCTCGCTTCAAGCGGCCCGACGTTCGTGGCCGCGCTGCGCGGTCCCGCTCCACATACCTGGGTGCCTACCCAGTCTTTGCGAACCCACACAGAGGTCCTGGATCTGGCGCGACGACTTGAGAAGGCTGAGGCCGAGGCAGCGTTAGCGGTCAAGTCGGCTTTCACCACGGTGCGATCCGTGATGGTGAGTCGAGCGCTCGCAGACATTCCCCTCGTCAGAATTCGTGAGACCGTTCGCGACGGTCGGCTGCGGCTTGGCGCCCTGGAACGTGCGGGCATGACCACGGTTCAGGACGTCCTGGCCTATCCCTACGCACTTGATGACCTGGCTGGTGTCGGCGAGCAGACGGCAAACCAGGTGTATGCCGCTGCGGAACAGCTACGCCAGGCCGTCGAGCGCGATCTCGCCTTCCGCGTAGACCTGGATCCCTCTGACGGCAACACCACTCGGCTCATCCGCAACCTGTGCCACTGGTCCATGTCGGCGTTGGCGCTTCGTCGCCTCAGTCCGGCGATCGACGCGGCACGTTGCGCGCTGATCCGGCTCCGAGCGTTGCCGAGAAGGCCGGATGCCTTCGTAGGGTTCTTTGGGCTCGATCCTGAGAGCGACCAGTCCGTGCGCCGTGAGCTGGATTCATGGTCAGAATGGGCGGCTCGGCACGCCGGTTTTGTCGAGGAAGCGCGGGCTGGCTTGGCGCCACGTCCAACGCCTGACGAGGCTTGGGCGGACTTCCGGAGGCGCGCGGCTGACTATTACGCCTGGTTGAGCGAGATCGTCGGGCTGACGTTGGACGACGACGTCCAGGCGGGCCAGGTTCCGGGCGAGATCGCCGACGCCGTGAGGAGGCTCTCTCTGGACACAAGCTTCGTCGCTGCCTCCTTGCGGGGGTATCAAGAGTTCGGAGCCAAGTACGCACTGGTCCAACGACGCACGATCATCGGCGATGAGATGGGTCTGGGGAAGACCGTTCAGGCGATCGCGGCTATCGCGCATGCGCAAGCGCAAGGGGACGTGCATTCTCTCGTCGTTTGTCCGGCCAGCGTGCTGATCAACTGGCTCCGAGAGGTCCCCAAGCACAGCAGGCTGCGGGTGCATCGACTTCATGGAAGCGACAGGCACTCAGGCATGGTCACTTGGCGGCGTTACGGAGGCGTCGGTGTGACGACATACGGGCAACTGGGTACCCTTCGGTTCCAGCCTTCCGATCGCCTAGCATTCCTCGTCGCGGATGAGGCGCACTACCTCAAGAACCAATACACGCGGCGTGGCACGGCCGTTGCAAGCGTGATCCCACGGGCCGATCGCGTCCTGTTCCTCACCGGGACGCCTCTGGAGAATCGCTTGGAGGAGTTCCAATCGTTGGTCCAGTACGTTCAACCGGATCTCATGCGGACGTTGAACATGTCCGACGCCATCGCCAGCGCACGGGCGTTCCGGGATCGGATCGCACCCGTCTACCTTCGCCGAAACCAAGTGGACGTTCTCACCGAGCTCCCGCCCAGGATCGACGTCGATGACTGGGTCGAGCTCTCCTGGGCAGATAGGCGAGCACATGACCGCGCCGTCCTCCAGGGCAACTTTATGGCCCTTCGTAGAGCCGCCTTCCTGGGCGACGGGACGCAGAGCGCGAAGGTTGAGCGATTAGTCGAGCTGGTCGCAGAGGCGGTTGAGACAGGACGCAAGATCGTCGTCTTCTCCTTCTTCCGAGACGTGCTCGACGTCGCTGCGGGTGCCCTCGCCAACGTAGCTCCAGTCATCGGGCCATTGACCGGGTCGACCAGACCCGAGGATCGCCAAGGGCTCATCGACCGGTTCACCGATCTTCAAGTTCCCGCCGTGCTCGTGAGCCAAGTCGAGGCGGGTGGAGTCGGAACCAACATCCAAGCAGCCTCAGTTGTCGTCCTGTGCGAGCCCCAGATCAAGCCGAGCACTGAACTTCAGGCCGTCGCTCGTGTCCACCGAATGGGGCAGGTCGAAAGGGTTCAGGTCCACCGCTTGTTGGGCTCAGACAGTGTGGATCAGCGAATGCTGGCGATCCTGGCTGAGAAGCAGCGGGCCTTCGATCTGTATGTCCGCGACAGCGCCGCCGCGGAGGCAGCTCCCGAGGCGATTGACATTTCAGAGAGGGAGTTGGCCATCCGCGTCATTGCCCAGGAGCAGCAGTTGCTGGCTGCCCGACTTGCCCGGGGTCTCGTCGAAGAGGATGGGTCGTAGGCAGGCAGGGCGGAGTGAGCAGCTTGTGAGTGAGCACTCACTCACTTATAGTTCCGCTGTGGTGAAGACCCTGCCGAAGCCGACCCGAGCACCGGCGCTGGCTCCCGAGGCCCGCCGGGCAGCGCTCGTCGACGCAGCCGTGCCGCTCGTCCTCGAGCGCGGTTTCGACGTGACCACGAAGGATCTCGCCGCGGCCGCCGGGGTTGCCGAGGGGACCATCTTCCGGGTCTTCGAGAGCAAGGACGACCTCGTCCTCGCTGCTGCCAGAAGCGTTTTCGCCCGCACCGACCACCTCGATGAGCTCGACGCCATCAGCCCCGACTGGCCGCTGGAGGCTCGTCTGGCGGCGGCCGTCCGGATCTGGCAGACGGTCGCCCGACGAATGGTGTCGGTGTTCGTCGCCTTCCACGGGGCCGGTGACCACCAGCGTCTCGGCAATCCGCACGACCTCGTCGACCCGACCATCGTCGCCCGCGCCGAGGCGATCATCGCCGCGCTGCTGGCCCCGGAGGCCGACCGGCTGCGGCGCCCCATCCCCGACATCGTCCGGATCATGGGCTCGCTCGTGCTGGCCAGCGTCCACCCGGTCGACGCGCTCAGCCCCGCCTCCACGCCTGAGGACCTCGTCGACCTCCTGCTGCACGGTGTCCTCGCCGACGCCCCGACGCCCCACGTCTCGGACCCCGACGAAACCCCCTTGACCGTCCCCCTACGTGAGGGCCCAGCATCGTGCTCGGCTCACGCGGCATACCTCGACCGATAGGAACCTGACCCGATGCTCTGGCGACTCATCCGCCCTCGCCTCGCGCCCCACAGCACCGCGATCATCATCATCGTCGTGCTGCAGTTGGCCAGCACCATCGCCAGCCTTTACCTGCCCAACCTCAACGGCGACATCATCGACCAGGGCATCGCCAAGGGCGACGCGGGCTACATCCTGCGTACGGGCGGCTGGATGCTCGGCATCAGCGTGCTGCAGATCGCGGCCAGTGTGTATGCCGTCTACCTCGCCGCCCGCACGTCGATGGCCTTCGGTCGGGACACGCGGGCCCAGGTGTTCCACGGCGTCGTCGATTTCTCGGCGCGCGAGGTCTCGCAGTTCGGAGCCCCAACGCTCATCAGCCGCACGACCAACGACGTGCAGCAGGCCCAGATGGTCGTCTTTATGACCCTGTCGATGATGGTGGGGGCTCCGATCATGATGATCGGCGGCGTCATCATGGCGCTGCGCACCGATGTCGGGCTCTCCTGGTTGGTGGCCGTCTCGGTGCCGCTGCTGGCGCTGCTCGTCGGGCTGGTCCTGCGTCAGATGCTGCCGCGGTTCCGCGTCATGCAGGACTCGATCGACTCGGTGAACCGCATTCTGCGCGAACAGATCACGGGCATTCGTGTCGTGCGGGCCTTCGTCCGCGAGCCGCACGAGAAGGCGCGCTTCGCCGAGGCCAACGGCACGCTCACCGGCGCATCGCTCGGGGTCGGCAACCTGATGGCCCTCGTCTTCCCGCTCGTCATGCTCGTCTTCAACGCCTCGACCGTGGCGGTCCTATGGTTCGGTGCCCAGCGCGTCGACGCCGGTGACATGCAGGTCGGCGCACTGACGGCGTTCATGTCCTACCTCATGCAGATCCTCATGAGCGTGATGATGGCGACGATGATGTCGATGATGATCCCCC
>Ga0209718_1002044_pt1 | contig 20726 bp, 15 predicted proteins | sample AD_JPNAS1_MetaG_FD_184420 | JGI IMG/M metagenome (GOLD analysis project Ga0209718, IMG submission 184420) | Active sludge microbial communities of municipal wastewater-treating anaerobic digesters from Japan - AD_JPNAS1_MetaG (SPAdes) (version 2) | ecosystem: Engineered > Bioreactor > Anaerobic... | reverse complement strand
CCGCCTCGGTGACCGGGCCCTGGTGATAATAGCGGGTGACGCCGTCGCCCTGGACCGGGAGGTTTGCCGCCAGCCAGTGGTAGTCGACCGTCGTCTCGCCCAGGACGGTGGCGTTGTCGTTTGCGTACTTCACGATGTGGAGCACGCTGGGGCTCTCTCCGGAGACGATGATCGAGAATTCCGCCGTGTCGCTGCCTGCGGCGTTCGTGACCGTCAGGCTCGCGGTGAAGACGCCGGGGATTATGTAGGTGTGGACGGGGTTCTGCTCGGCGGAGGTCGCGCCGTCGCCGAACGTCCAGGACCAGGAGGTCGGGTTGCCTTCGGAGCAGTCGGTGAACGCGACCACAAGCGGGGCGTCACCCGAGGCGATGTCGACGGAGAAGTCGGCGATCGGCGGTTCCGGGGGCTCTTCCTGGCTGTAGATCCAGATCTCGTTGACCAACTTGCCGGAGGTGCCGGCGGCCGAGGGGTACTGCGCCCCGTAGTTCCAGTAGTCCTTGTCCCAGCACTCCTTCATGTCGTTGTTCCCGAAGATGTGCCAGCCCCAGGGGTTCGTGGTGGTGTCGGCAAAGAAGACCATGCGCATGCCGACGTCATACCCGGTGTCCGGGTAGCCCTGGCCCTGCGCCTCCTGGGCGTCGGGGCCTGATGTGTTGCCGCTGTACCAGCAGAGGACCGCCGGGCCCTGGCGCGGGTCGGGATCGTAGATGTACTCGTAGGGGTAGCGTTTGCTCTGCCACCCGTCGCTGCTGCGGACGGCGATCTCGTCGCCCTCTTCGGCGCCGCCGATGTAGTCGCAGATGTCCCGGAGGTCGGTCCCCATCACCGCCCCGAGGTCGGCCTTGACCAGCATGCTCATCTGGACATCTTCGTCGGGGTTCCAGCCGTCATAGGGTTTGTCGGGGTGGGCATCCTCCCAGATGCCCTCAAAGACCGGGCCCTGGTGGTAGTAGCGGGTGACGCCGTCCCCCTGGATGGGGAGATTCGCTTCCAGCCAGTGGTAGTCGACGGTCGTCTCGTTTAAGACGGTTTTCCCGTCGCTTGCGAACTTTGCGATGCGCACCTCGGTGGTGCCCGCCGCCAGCACCGGCGCCGCCAGAGCGGCGACCAGCAGCAGCACCATGAGCGTGATGGTTACCAGTCGGTGTTGTTTCATGTGGTTCAACTCGCGTTGTTGGATTGTCTGTGAGGTTTCGGTCCTACGTTCGTGCGGGGATCCCGTCCGGGTGCGGCGCCCCGGGGCCGCACAACCTGGAGATCTAAAAAAAGAGGCATCAGTCCTTCTTTCTGAGATACACAAAGCCTCCGATTGTGGCGCCGATCAGGATGACCGCGCCGATACCGATGAACGGCCAGGGCGGTTCTCCGCCGGTCGGCGTCGGGGTGCCGGGCGAACCGGTCTGTTGTGCCTCCGCCGTCGTCGCCGGGACGGTCCATGCCAGGGCATAGATGCTGAAGTGGGCGACCTCAGCGGTGATCGTCCGCGCGGCAGGGTCCACGGTGGCGGGGATCTCCTGCCACTTCCCGGTTCCGGGGTTATACCAGATCACCTTCGGTGTGGCGCTGCCGATCTCTGCCCACTCCTCAGCGGAGAGGGTGTAGGTGAGGACGACCGGCGGGTCGAACGTGGCGCCCGCAGGGCCGCAGTTGAGCGCGACGGCAACCGTTGTTCCCGGCGGGGCCGCCGGAACTTCGGCCGGAGCGACCTCTCTGCAGGTCACCTCGCCGAGCGGGTTGCCGCCGGCGTCAAGGGCGGTGGTGCCCTCCGGTATCGTCACGGTGCCGGTCCCGCCGGCGGTTCTGACCGCCACGGTCTCAAGCACCTCCCCGGACGCAGATGTGGCAAGGGAGGCCTGCCCGGTCTGCACCTCGGGAGCGGCGGTGGGGGCGGCCGATTCGCGGGCGGTCACGGTATTGCCGGTGCTCCCGGTACCCCCGGTGTTTCCGGAACCACCTGTGTTGTCGGAACCACCTGTGTTGTCGGAACCGCCTGTGTTGTCGGTGTTGCCGCTGCCGCCGCTCCCCGGGATGCTCAGGTCAAGGACCGTCCCTCCGCCGATTGCGAAGACCGACGTCTCCTGTGCGGCGACACCGTCGACGTAGAACGTGATCGTCTCACCGCTCTGGTCCGCGGTTGCCTTCACGAGCAGGCGGTCCCCCACAGACCGGCCAGGATTACCGTATTCTCCGGTTTCCGTCGTCTGGAACGAGCCGCATTCCGTGCCCCCGATCGTCGCCGTGATCACGGTTCCGACGGGTGCGGGGGAGCCCCCGATCGTCACGCCACCGGAGAAACCGTGGGGTAACGTGGGGGTGCCCTCCCCGGCCGCCGCCGCACCGGCGACGAGGCCGAGGAGGAGGATTAGTGTGATGCCCTGTCGCATCTTCACCCTGCACCACCCTCTAGCCGCTGATGGCGGCAAGCGTCTCCGCACGGGTCGTGTAGATCCAGTAGCCCTGCATGGGCTGCATCTCCCGCGTCTCGCCGGCCGTGGTGCGTATGATCGCGCTCTCGTACCGCTGGTCGACCGCGTCGTAACCGATCAGGGTGGCCCAGCTGTTCCCGAGCGACAGCAGGGTGGCCGCCGCGGATTCGGGGACGGTGTCGGAGAACCCGATCGCGTTCCAGCCTTTACCGAGGTTTTTTTGGGGCGGAAGTTCGGCGGCGCCGCCGGCAAAGGTGAGCGGGATCTCGGAGGTGCCGTTCGCGTAGATCCAGACCGCGTCGAGCGGCCGGAAGGTGTCGGTCAGGCCCATCTGCCTCCAGTCGTAGTCCAGCCCGTCATAGAGCAGGATCGAGCGGCCGGCGGTGTCGACGCCGTCGAAGATCGCGAAGGTGTTCGCACCGTCGGCGAGGCGCTTCGGTGTCGAGACGAAGTTCCAGCCGGGGCGGAGGACGATGGTATCCGCCTCCTCCCCGGGTTCGGTCACGACGATGGTCTTCGTCGCGCTGTCGCTTCCGGCGGTGTTCGCGACCATGAGGCTCACGGTGTAGGTGCCGGGGGCGGTGTAGGTATGGACCGGGTTCTGTTCGGCGGAGGTCGCACCGTCGCCGAAGGTCCAGGACCAGGAGGTCGGCGCGTTGGTCGAGCGATCGGTGAAGGCGACCGCAAGCGGCGCGTCGCCGGACGTGGTGCTCGCATCAAAGCCGGCGACCGGCGGGTTTGCCGTGCCGGGCTCGACGATGTTGAGCGTGGTGATGATGACGTACCGGGCGCCGCTCGGGTCGGAGTTGACGACATCGTAGTCGCCGTAGACGGTGTAGATGGTGGTGCCGTTTGCAAGCGGGACGTCCGGGTCGTACTTCGTTGCGGCAGAGGTCATGCCGTCGAAGGATCGCCAGGCAAGGTTCGCCGTCGCGTCCTGGACGTTCGGGTAGTAGACCCCGTCGGGGGTGGTGATGTCCGTCAGCGAGTAGGTCGGGATCGGTTTCGTACTCTTCCAGAGGTTGAAGATGAAGCCGCTTGCGTTCAGCATGCCGCCGACGCTCTCCGCCGGGATCTCGACGAAGTCCTCGCCGGGGACGTAGCCCCCGGACCTCGGCGAGATGGCGGCCTGGATCGTGCTGCCGGCCGGGATATCGACCGTGCCCTGGTACAGGACGATGTAGGGAAGGTCCGAGTCAAGGATGGTGATCCCGGTCGATGCCTCGGCCGAGCCGGCATCGTTTGCCACGGTCAGGGTGATGGTGTAGTTGCCCGCAGCAGGGTACGCGTATGAAGTGTCCTGCCCGACGACGGTATCGCCGTTGCCGAGATCCCAGGTGTAGGTGAGGTTGTCGCCGGTCGCGGTCGCCGCAAGGCGAACCGAGGCGCCGACGGCATAACCGCTGTTCGGCAACGGGGATATGATCGTCACGCCGGCCGGGGTGCCATCCTCACCGGGCCGGGTCGGCAGGAGGGTGACGTTGAGTTCGACGACGTAGGTCGAGTTCTCGACCGACGGGAGTTCCCACCAGTCGAACTGGCTCATGTCGCCGTACCAGATGTAGTAGGTGCCGGATTTGCTGATGTAGCCGTTTAAGGCTTTCTTGAATTTGACGTCGTTACCGGTCCCGAGGGTCTCGTAGAACTTCCACGCGTAGTCGGGGCCGAAGTCTTCCGTCGGATAGGTGACGCCGTCGATGGTGAGGGTCAGGAGGGGCTTTCTGTCGGTGTAGCCCGCGTCGCTCTCGGCGTAGGTGTAGGTGTAGCCGGCGGCGGCAAGGATGTTGAAGAACGTGTTGCCGTCGTAGGTGGTGCCGTCGACGACGATCGGCTCGTCCGCGTAGACCGTGACAGCGGTGTTGAAGACGATCGGGTCAGGTTTGGTGACGGTGATCTCGGCCAGTTTGGAGGACTCGCCGTAGCTGTTGCCGACCGTGAGGTTGACGGTGTAGGTACCGGCCGCAGGGTAGACGTGGACCGGGCTCTGCTCGGTGCTGTCGGCAGTGCCGTCGTTCTCGAAGTCCCAGGCCCAGGTGGTCGGGGCTCCGGTCGAAGCGTCGGTGAACGCCACCGCAAGCGGCAGCTCGCCGCTCGTTACGTTCGCCGTGAAGTCAGCCACCGGGGCGCCCGGTTCAGCCGGCCGGGTCGGCAGGAGGGTGACGTTGAGTTCGAGGACGTAGATCGAGTTCTCGACGGTCGGGTCGTCCAGGGAGCCGAACTGGCTCGTATCGCCGAACCAGATGTAGTAGGTCCCCGAGTTGTCGATGTAGCCGTTCAGGGCTTTCTTGTACTTGTAGGCGCTCGAACCGAGGCCGTCGTAGAACTTCCACTTGTAGTCGGGGCCGAAGTCCTCCGTCGGGTAGGTGACGCCGTCGATGGTGAGGGTCAGGAGCGGCTTTCTGTCGCCGTAACCCGCGTCGCTCTCGGCGTAGGTGTAGGTGAACCCCGCCGCGGCGAGGATGTTGAAGAACGAGTTGCCGCCGTAGGTGGTGCCGTTGACGACGATCGGCTCGTCCGCGTAGACCGTGACGGAGGCGTTGACGACGATCGGCTCGGGGGCCGGCGAGGCGATGACCCCGTCCTCCCACGCGCCCACCAGGGGTGCGTAGTCGGTCCCAAGATCGTCGGGGAGGACGTAGGGTTCATCGATGATGCCGTCGCCGTTCGCGTCGACACCCGCGTAGTCCGCCCAGAAGTTGCCCGGGTACCCGGTGTGCTCCACGCCGTTGTAGGTATAGGTCACCGGGGCGGTGGCGTTGAAAGTTGCGGTGAACGCATCGCTCCAACCCCATGTTTTGACGAATGAAGTATCGACGAAATTATTACAGTCGAAGGTGTGATCGTCACCTGGCTGATACAGCCAAATCCCGAAGGGATTGTCAATGAAACTGTTTTGCGTGAAGGTACAGTTTTCGGCCAGATAGATCAGAGCAGCTGGCCCGGTACAATTCGCGATTGTGTTATTCCTGAAGATCCCATTCTTAACTTCCCAGACAGCAAGAGCACCGTATGGGGCGCTTGAACCTTCTATCCTGTTATTCTGGAATATAATATCGTCAAACTGTACATTGATAGCATACGTACCGCCACCAGGGTTGTAGAGAACATTATTCTCAAAAGTGGTATTAGTCTCTTTAAGAACAAGTTCACCGCTTATATTCCAGATGATGCAATTCCGGATAACCGAATCCGGTGCAGGACCATATTCTCCAAGTCGGATACCAGCTCCGCCAGGATTCACAATTGTCAACCCGTCAAGAACCAATCCTGCAGCGTTATCACTGTTGGAGATTCCTTCTCCACTGCCGCAATTTACAATGGCAGAATCGGGCCCCTCCTCACTTCGGATAGTAAGGTAAGGTTTGTTTACAATGAATGTTGAATAGCCCCCAGGCAGAACAACGATCGTATCATTGGACGAGGCGGCGTCGACCGCCGCCTGGATGGTGGTAAAGTCGGCATCGTCGCCGCTGGAGACATACCAGGTCTTCGGCTCCGGGGGCGGCGAGGCGATGACCCCGTCCTCCCACGCGCCCATCAGGGGTGCGTAGTCGGTGCCGAGGCCGTTGGGAACGACGTAGGGCGTATCGCCGATGCCGTCGCCGTCGGCGTCGACACCCGTGTAGTCCAGCCAGTGGTTGCCGAGGTACCCCGTCCGCTCTACGCCGTTGTAGGTGTAGGTCACCGGGGAGGTGGTGTTCCAGATGACGTCCGGAGCGGTGTTGCCCGCGTAAAGACCGACGCCCGCCACGTTGTTATTCAGGTAGATCCGGTTCCCTTCACCGGCAGTACGGAAGTAAAAGGTAGTTCCCCCAACAGTAGCGTCGAAGGTGTTTCCGGCGATGGTGATGTTGGTTGCCGCTGGTGAATTGAAATAGAAGATTCCTGACGTGGCTGTGACGTTGGTGAACGTGTTATTGACGATGTTGCTGTTTGGCACATCTCTGACCATAAGGATACTGGCAAGGGCTGCTCCCGTACGAACATCCACGAAGGTGTTGTTCTCAAGCGTGAGATTGGTGGACCCTCCTTGAAGCCCTATTGTGAAAGTTCTTATGATCTGGCTGTTCCGGACGATCGAATCCGATGCAGGACCATAAGTTCCTAGATTGAACGGCATCCCCCCCGCATTGATGAATGTAAACCCATCAAGGATCGTCCCTGTCGCATTACAATTACTTGCTGTCGGTATTCTGGATGCTCCATTTAGAACGACAGGCCCGTCATTTTCAAGAGCCTGAAACGTCAGGTAGGGCTTTTCACCAATTAGCTCAAATCCTGAATATGTCCCGGAGAAGACAACGATCGTATCATTAGACGAAGCGGCGTTGGCCGCTGCTTGGAGGTTGGTAAAATCAGTCCCCGCGTCGACATCGCCGTCGACGTACCAAGTCGCCGCCGATGCAGGAAATGCGATACAAAGCAGGCCAAGTAATATGACTAAAGCAAGGTTTCTTTTCATCGTAATCACCGTAAATGGGAAAAAGGGTTAGGGTTGGTTAGGGTAGTACAAAGTTGGAATTCCTGTGGTGGTGAGTCACCACGAGTTTCACGTAGTCGGTTTCGAGCACTGATGTTAAAGATCCATCATCTTCACCATTCTGCTTCGCGAGCACCGTGACGTTGCCGCCGACGACGTATTTGCTGACATTCGTGGCGATGGTACTGGTGAGCGTGTCTTCGATGCCGCTGTCCGTGGTGTCGAGCTGCTCGTAATGGGTACCGTTCCAGATGTAAAGCGTCGCACCGTTGTCGACGCCATTCTCATGTGTGCCCGTGCCGATCCAGGTGATGTCGAGTTTCTCGATGTTGTCCGGATTCTCGACGACGGCAAAGACGAAGCGGTGAGCGGCGGAGTCACCTGTCACGTATTCACTAGAAGACGGGTACGAATCGTTATCATCAGCAGCGATCCACGAGATGCCGTTGATGGAGTTGCCCGGCTCGGTCGCGCTGCCCGGTTCGCCGGCCACACCACCCCAGTACGCCCACTGGGTCGTGTCGCCGCCGGTTTCGAAGTCGTAGCGGTGCGGCGGGTAGATCTTCAGGTCGCTGACGGTCCTCGACGAGAGGCCCATCGCCGACGGGAATACACCGAACGGCGAGTACTTGTCCGCAACCAGCCTCCAGTACCACGAGGCCATCGAGTCGCGCATGTCCTCATTGGTAAAGTTCAGGTCGTCCGGCGTGTAGAAGAAGAGCCGTATCCCGTTCTCGTAGGTGGGAACGGTGCTCGTGTCGTTCTCCCAGGAGAGGATCATCTCGCCCTGGCTGGCGTGCGGCGCGTAGACATTGGTGTGGTTAAAGTACGTCTTGTAGCCGTCGGATGCCACAACCCAGATCTCGTCGCCCGCGTTCATCCCACCGACCTCGTCGGTGATGTCGCGGACGTAGGTGCCGTTCTGCTCCCCGAAGTCGGACATGCTGCCCGGGGTGTACGCCCACACACTCAGGTTGTAGTCAAAGGTCCCGCCCTGCATATACAGCGGGCCGCCGCTCGCGACCGACGACAATGCCTGGAGCTCCGCAAGGTCCAGGGTCGTCTCGTTCTCCACAGACGAGTAGTTGTTGTCGCGGTACTTCGTTACCGTTACCTCCGTCGTCGCCGCCATTGCCGGCGCCGCGACGAACAGCAGGGCGATGACCAGGCAGCAGGCTGCCGGAATCACCCTCGCTTTTAGGACTGAATGTTGTCTCATGTCAATGCCCCCAACAAGCCGCTCCTCACAGGCCCAACCCCACAGGCCGACCCTCCAGATCAACCCCACAGGCCGATCCTCGCAGGCCGGCTTGATATGTGATCAATTAAACTCCATAAACTTAAGCCTTTTGTTAAATAATATTCATTTACACAGCACGTCAGACGATAAGGGTTGTGCGCAACGCCCGGAAAGAGAAAACAGAGCACCGGATCCAAAATGGCACTCGTGCCCTCCGATCATCGATTTAACCCTTGTGGTTGCACAACTCCCCGGCGGCCCCGGGACCGTAACCAGCCCCACCCGCCGGGCGGGGCGGGGGACCTTGCGGGGCATCGGCGGGCGGGCAGAGCCCTCGTCGAAAACCGGGGGAAAATGTCATTTTCGCCCGCGGCAGCAGCGGAACCGGGTGCCGGGGTTCCCGGCGCGCGCGGGCACCCCGCAAGGGCGGCGTTGCCGCGAGAGCGCCCGGCGGGGTCCGGAGGAATCAACGAGCGCTGATGTTCCGGGCCGATGTTTCGCCCGCGGGTCGGGGATCGACCGGCGGGCAGCGCGGCACGGGAACGGTACCCGGCCGAGACGTACCGCCCGGGTCACGTGCCGCGGCGCTTCCGGGTAAATTCGCAGCACCGGGAAGAGTCCGATCGCACTGCGCGACCTCCTGCTTCGCAAGGCGCATCCGCGCCGCCGGGACGGTGGGAACGATCCCGGTCGACCGCCGCGTCAACGTCTGCGGCATCGGGACGGTCATCCCCGGCGGCGTGGTCCGGGGGCATCGTGCTTCCCGGCGCCCTGAAGGTCTACCCGGGCGAGCGGCTCCTGGACGGGAATCGTCTGATATTGATTCAGCGCCGCGACAGCAGGAGCACGCCATCCTTCTGGAAACCGTCCCAACAAGGGGCCGCAACCTTGCCGGTGGCCGGACACGGGGGATTACACCCTCAGAGGAGCTCCGATCTTCAGCAAAAAGAGGCGAGCGAGATCGTTACAAAAACCATTCGGACGGCGATCGTGAAAGAACGGCACGTTCTAAAAGACAACGATGCGCCGCAATCTCCCTCAAACCCCGGGGCGAAGGTACTGCACCTTCATTCCCGCGCCGAAGATCCGCTGGCTCTCCGCCCCTGCGACGATCCGTTTGGCGAGCATAACATCGGTCACGACGAAGCCGGAGAGATCGGAGACGCCGTAATCGAAGAAGACCGACGAAAGAGGGGTTCCCGGACCCACGATCGTCACCGCGTCTGCATTCTCCGAAAGTTCGAGAAGCCGCGGCATGCTCTTGTCGCCGACGGCGGCACAGGTCAGGAACGCATAATCGCATTCCGGCAGCAGATATTCGCAGGCGGAATATGGGTAATCTCCCTCTTCCGGATCCCATTCGACAACACTCAAGTCACAGACCGGGGCAATCAGCTTCTCAAGGAATGGAAAATGGCCGACGACACAGACCTTCTTTCCCCTCACGAGGTTCTGGGACTTGATGAACGGGTCGTTCAACCGCTCCTCAACCCGCTTTTTTTCCGGAACCTCGATCCCTGCACGCTTCGCAACATCCGGATGGTTGTACCACGCGTTGATCGCCGAATTGCCGATCGATGCTTCCAGCAAGTTCCAGGACTTCACGCACCCGGCTACCTCTTTTAACGACTTTCCAATCCTGTTTCCGGTCATCATCGGGGCACGCTGGACATACCCGCGGTATGCGGCAAGACCGACGTTGCCGTTCGCCCCGACGTACGTCATCTCCCCCCCGACAACGACATCATCGACGATGATGTCGTCCGGGATCTCTTCGATCAATGCATCGTATAATTCCCACATCGTTCATCCCTCCTGAAATTCCGGAATACTCGCTTTTGCGATGACTCCTCCTCCCCGGAGCTGATTGCGGATCGTAAGGAGGATGGAATCGATCGCCTCGATCTGCTGAAGCGTCTGCTCCTCTTCCGCAGTCGTCTCGATCACCTTTGTAATGCCGCCGTTTTTGATGACGATTCGTTTATCGGCACGGAGGGCAAGGAGCGGATCGTGCGTCGACATGAGGACGATCTTCTCGTTGCTGACAAGGATCTCGATCGCCTCGCGCCGGTCGATTCCTGCGTTCTCCAGCTCGTCGATGAGGATGATCGGGGACGAGCTCAAAAGAGCGGTATCGGCGATCATCAGCGACCGCGACTGCCCGCCGGAGAGCTGGGTGACTTTCGTATCGAGCGTGAACTTCTCACCGGCAAGGGAGTTGGCAACCGCAAAACACTTCTCCACGACCGCGGCGGATTCGGCGATCATCCGGCTCTTTGCATGCATCTCCAGGAATTCCTGCACCGTTAAGTCCATGACGAAGTTCATGTTCTGCGAAAGCTGGGCTACCAGTTTTCCCCCGGTGGAGAACCTCTTATTCAGATCGGGAACCGAACCGTTGATGAGAATCTGCCGTGCGGTCGGCGTATCGCGCTGGGCGAGACACTCGATATCCTCTAGCAGCCTGCTTTTCCCCGAGCCGGTAGGACCGACGATGCTTACGACCTCGCCGGGGGTTATCGTCAGCTCGACCATCTCGGGTCTTCCCGCCTTGTCCCGTCCGCCGAGGATCGTGATGGAGGAGATTGCCTCATCAGTTCCCTTCGTCCGGGAAAACGACTCAAGAAACGCACAGAAGTGAAATATGACCTCTTCGCGGTCAAGCCCGAACTCCTCGAGCATCTCCTCATCGACTTCTTCCAGAATCTCGGGGAGTGTTTTGGTCCCGTCAATCCCGCTCAGCCGCACGTTGGCAAGGTAATCGACAGCGAGAGGATATCTGCGGAGAATATCGCCGATCGGTACGGCAGAGACTTCCGCAATGTAATCGAGGGCCTTCATGCGTCGTCAAACTCCATTCTTTTGACCATCCCCATCTGGTACATCTCTCCGATGAGGGTCTCGCCGGTACAGTACGAACAGATGGCGGCAGGCATGGTGAAGCGGAGTTTGCGGTCGCGAAGTGTCTGGATGTCAAGGGCATCCAGACAGTAGCGGGCAAGCATGAACGCTCCCTGGCCGGTGATCCCGTTGACGAAGAGAACGGTTGCCGATGCATTGACTTCACGGATGTTGAAGGCAAAGACCTCGCGTTCCGCCTGGGAGACGATATCTCCCTTGGTGACGACTACGATATCGGCATACTTCAGCATCGGCCCGATCTTTCTCGGCGTGTTGACGCCGGAGAGATTGTCGATGACGCATACCGCCAGGATGGCGTTCACGTACGGCGAGCATCGGTTGCAGAGGCCTGCGCTTTCTGTAATAAGAACCGATAATCCCTTCTTCGTGCCCCATTCGACCGCCCTTTCGACATTGCTGACGAAGAAGTGATCCGGGCAGATCTTTCCGGCAAACGCAGTCAGATTGGGTATCTGTTGTTCGTCGTAACGCTGGTGATCGAAAGAGGTGAGCGAGTCGAACTTCACGACCCCCACGCTCCCTTCGGGCAGCCCGAGGGCTGCGATGGTTTTGAGAATTACAGAGGTCTTTCCCGAAGACGGAGGGCCTGCAACGGTAATCAGCTTCATAGCAACCGGTTTTTTGCTATGGGGTGCGGGAATGTATAATGCTTTCTATAAACAATCTCTTTAAGTTAATGAGATATAATTAAAATCATGATTGTTTACATAGTTTTTCCGGTTTCGATTGCATCAACGCCCGGATGAAATGATGCACCATGGGCACAGTCGGCAAAAGACTGTTTCTCCCGATCACTGCTCGCCGAAGAGTCCAAAATTTTCGTAATCCACGTAAAAGGGGCGGCGCCCGGTTCACCTCTTAAGGTCTCCCGTTTTTCGGTAAAAAGGAGATCAGATCCTTCGCAACACCAGGAAGAGCCCGATTGCGAGGATGGGGAGCCACACACCCGGGGGCGACTGCGGCGCCGGCGTGCTCGTGCTCGCGGCCCGGCCCCACTCAGGACCGGAACCAGCCCCACTCGCCGGGCGGGTGCCGGGACTCCCGGCGCGCGCGGACGTCCCGCAAGGGCACCCGGCGGAGTCCAGCGGAATCAATGGGCGCTGATCCTCCGGGCCGACGTTTCGCCCCCGTCTTCAGGAAAAGGCCGCCGAACCCGCCCACGCAGGGCACCGATGGAGGGGTCCGCGAAAATAACCGGATCTGTGAACCCTTCTGCGATGCTGGCGGAATGGGCCGTGGATCCTCGGACTGGTTCGATGATCTGAACGGAACCCTGACAAAATCATTATACTTTATGGTAACCTATGGGTAGTTATGGCAACGACGATCCAGCTCCAACCCGAGACCAAGTCCCGCCTGGATACCCTGAAGACACATCCTCGGGAGAGTTACGACGAGACGCTCAACCGCATCATGGACGCGTTCTTCGATCCGGAGCCTTTGAGCGAAGAAATACTGCAGGAGATCGAAGAAAGCATCGCAGACATGCGGGCCGGTATCAGGGGTCGCCCCTTTGAAGATTATGTGCGGGAACGAGGCATCTGATGACCTGGCGGCTCCTCCTCATGCCAGGGGCCGAGCAGAAACTCAATAAAATCCCGGACCACGATGCCACACGAATCAAGGACGAACTCCGCGCCCTGGCAAACGAGCCGTACCCTCGCCTGTACGCCAAAAAACTGAAAGGACACCCGAACAGTCCGTTGTACTCTTTTCGTGTGGGACAGTATCGGATCATTCTTGTCTTCGAGGGCAATGTGATGATTATTACCGTGATCGATATTGGAAACCGGAGTAACGTCTATCGGAAATATTGATGTGTCGCGAGAACTGCGAAACCGATAGTCAATCCCAACTACGGTGAAGTGCTTTACAGGCAGCGTGGTGACCACACCGGGTGCGAAGGCGAGCGGGATCTCACGGGTGCTCGTGGTGTAGATCCGGACCCCGGCTCACCCCGCAAAGTCCCCCTCTCTCCAGTAAAAAAGGGATATCAGACCCTTCGCAACACCAGGAAGAGCCCGATTGCGAGGATGGGGAGCCATACGCCCGGGGGCGACTCCGGCGCCGGCGCGCTCGTGCTCGCGGCCCCGGCCTGCGCCGCGGTCGCCCCACCTGCCGCGGGCTCCGACGCGATCGTCATCTCGACGATCGCCAGCGTATTGTCAAGACACACTCCCCCTCCCCTGGGTTCCATCTTCCCCGTGCTATAGATGAAGTAGTCACCGTACCAGAAGAGCACCGTATCTCCATCCGCGACCGGCCGCCGGTTGAAGGCATCGGTCGAGGGCCTGCCGTAGTCGTCGAGCAGCTCGCCGTTATGGAAACAGACCCAGGTCTTCCCGGTCGACTTTTCGAGCAGGTACTCGCCCACCCCGTCGAGGAAGAGGAGCCTGCTCTCCGAGTACTTCTTGTCCCCGATCACGTAGGTGAACCCCCGCATCTCTGCCACGGCATCCAGCGCGCCCATCGGGGTGCGCTTGTTCGGGGTGTAGGCCTGTCCTGACGGCGCTTTGACCGAAAACGTCCCCTCGCCGAGCGGCACCGTCCCGCGGAAGAGGATCGCCTTCCCGTTCTCCGTCGCCGCGATGAACTGTGGTCTCGTTACCATATCGCTGCCGAGGTCGTTTGTCACCGTGAGCGCGACCGTGTAGACCCCCGGTGACGAATAGATATGGACCGGGTTTGGCTCCTCTGAAGAGGCACCGTCCCCGAAATCCCAGGCCCACGTTGTCGGAAACTTCTGCGAGGTGTCGGTGAACGCGGCCTCGAACGGAGCATCCCCGGCCCTCACATCGGTGGAAAACGACGCTATCGGCGGTGCGGGCACCGGCACGTCGACGGTGATCGCACCGGTCTTCGTGATCGTATCGGACCCCTTGTGGTTCGTCGCCGTGAGCGCGACCGTGTAGGTCCCTGGCGACGAATAGACGTGAACCGGGGCCGGCCCGGTTGCACCTTCCCCATCGCCGAAGTCCCACTCCCACTCCGCCGGTTTTCCGTCGGAGGCATCGGTGAACGCGACCGCGAGCGGAGCCTCCCCCGATGTCGCGTTCGCAGCGAAGTCCGCGGTCGGAACCACTGCGTTCTCGACGGTGACGGCGCCGGCCCGGATCACGCTCGCGGTCCCGGCGACGTTTGAAACCGTCAGGGTGACGGTGTAGTCCCCGGCCGTGGTGTAGACGTGGACCGGGTTCTTCTCCGCGGACGAAGACCCGTCGCCGAAGTTCCAGGTCCACGTCCTCGGGTTGGCGGTGGACGTATCGTTGAACGCGACGGCCAGCGGCAGCCTCCCGGACGTCACGTTCGTCTCAAACTCCGCGACGGGCACCGGGGGCAGCCGGTCGGTGAAGATCCCGATCTCGCTGACCCATTTCCCCGAGACTCCGACAGCCGAGGGGTATTGCGCCCCGTAGTTCCAGTACTCCTCGTCCCAGCACTCCCGCATATCGTTGTTCCCGAAGATATGCCATCCCCAGGGGTTCGAGGAGGTGTCCGCGAAGAAGGCCATGCGCATCCCCGACAAGTAGGTGGTGTCCGGGTACCCGACCCCCTGCTTCTCGCCGGGAGCCTCGTCCCCGTTGAACCAGCAGATCACCAGCGGACCCTGCCGCGGGTCGGGGCGGTAAATATACTCGTAGGGGAAGGTCTTCCGCCACCCGTCGCGGCAGGTGACGGCGATCCGGTCCCCCTCCTCCGCCCCGCCGATAAGAGCGCAGAGGTCCGTAACACCGGTCCCCATCACGGCCCCGAGGTCGCCTTTCTGCAGCACGCTCCCCTGCACGTCCTCGGCCGGATCCCAGGGATCGTACTCCTCGCCGGGATGGGCGTTCTCCCAGTACTCCTCGAGCACCGGCCCCTCGTGGAAGTAATGCGTCCTCCCGTCCCCGTAAACGGGAAGGTTCGCCTTCATCCAGAGGTAGTCGACGGTCGTTTCGTCGAGGACGGTTCGGTTGTCGCTCGCGTACCTCACGATACGCAGCTCGGTAGTCCCCGCCTCTGCCATCGCCGATACCGGCAGCAGCGCGACTGCCAGTATCAGGATTATCAGGAACAGATGCGCCGTTCGTGTCATGAAATCATCCCAGGCTCCCTTCGGGCGCCTGGAGGGCGCTCGCCGGCCCGTAAACGATTTTAGTTTACTTTTTATCAAAAGAAATATGTTTCCATTTACTTCCGGAACAGATCAACCATCGGCGAAGCCGATCTCCGAAAGATAGAATGCCGGTTCTGCGGCGGGCGGGGATCGTGCCTGCCGAAAAATACCATTGGAGGATAGGTCCGTGCGGCGCTGTGGGCACGTACACCTCTGCACCCGGATGCGGCCGGCCCCCATGCGCGCAGAAACGCCGGTGTGGTCATGCCCGCCCGGAAATCCCATAAATCTCGTGAAGATCGGAGGCAGAAAGAGCGGATCCTTATAAAAGAGGTGGCCCCGCCGGTGCAGGGTACCATGATGCCGGAAACACCGACCCCGGTCTACTGGACGTTTGCGAGGCGGTCCCTGAGTTCTTCGACGGTGCAATGCTTCACTTCCATCAGGGCGGATATGATCGCATCAGAAAAGACCAGCGCCGCGGTCTCAAAGAGTGTCCCGAGGGGGGCGAAGGATGAAGAGACCGACCGATACTGTCCGGTGAGCTGACGGATCTCAAAATCGCTTGGAATATTCGCATCTTTGAACCGATTGTTCCCGATCTCGACGATGCAGTCGGCCATGTGCCCGATGCGAGAGTCGGGAGTCGACGTGATGAGGCAGATCTTCCCCCCGATCTCTCGGGCCGTCTCGCATGCGTCGACGACGGATCGGGTCTCTCCCGAACCCGAGAACGCAATGAGGACATCCTCGCGCCCGAACGCCGGCGTGATCGTCTCGCCGATGACGTAACTCTCAAACCCGAGGTGCATCAGGCGCTGGGCGAACGCTCGCGCGACGAGACCCGATCGCCCGGCACCGGCCAGGTAGATCCTCTTTGCGTTGAGGATCTCGTCGAGAAATCGGTTCGCATTTCCCTGGTCCATGGTGCGTGCCGTATCCTCGAGGCTCGATGCCATCTGGAGCATGAGGTCGGCGATACTGGGGCATTCCAGCTGCATACTGTTGGCTCCTCCTCTTTCAGTCCAGTGTACGACCCGGCCGCATATAAAGGGTGTGAAACCAGAGAGACGCCTCTCCGGGGAGAGCATCACCGGGCCGGCCCCTACCGGTCCACCGTCAGCCCGAGGATCCCGGTCGCCCCCGAGAAGACATCGCGGGCGATCCGCGCAAGGCCGCGGGCCGCACACCACTCGTCGTAGACCTCAACGTCGCGGGCGAGGAGTGTCTTCACGCCCGGGGCGATAAAAATCACCTGGTTTCGGTCATGGAGCGCACATCAAACTGCATCGTCGAAATGTTTTGCATGAGGTCCCTTTGAGCCATCTCTGAAACCGTAAATCCTCTGCTCCGGCATGACAAAGCCTAAAATCGAAGGGTTTATCGCCCCGACAATGACGTCGCCGACATATTCTCGTTTGTCACCCCTCTCCTTCCTCATTTCAAAAAGCCACACGTATCTATCCATATACGCGCTCAGGAAGTCCTCTTTCACGACGGCTGGAAGATCATACGCTTCAAGGTGCCGCCGCCTGGTACCTTCCCCCAACCACTTCTTAATCTGGTTGGAGTCGATTAAAACCGGCCTGATGATATCCTCTTCATCCAGATCAAAGAATTGCGTCGCTAAACTCCTCGCGACCTGGTATTCAACCATGACTTCTCTTGGTACCGGCGCAATTACCTCAAAGATCACATCTTCCAGTGTTTTTCCACCCGCCAACGGTTCTTTCAGGATCTGATATGGGTACGTGCTCTCATCGTGGACGATAATCCCATCAACCCTCCCGTTTCCATCAAGCGTATGTCCTATTGCAACCAGAGCATGGGCCTCATCCCCATCTCCCCACCACGGGAGATACTTTGTATTTCTGACGCCGATGATTACAGGAAGGCCGGATTCTACATAGGCGTATATATTCTCAATGCCGGGAACCATGCGCATATCAGAAACAAGGTGGCCACAGTTATCGCATCTTAACTGAGAGCGACTGTACCTAAACACGCCATAACCACTTATCTCGAAAAAATGGTGGATCTCATCCGGATGCCACCCTATATCTGGTTCTCTCTCAACGCCCCCGGATAACGCCGTGTTTATGGCCTCGGATATGAGTTCTGGGACCGTCGGGGCTTTGGGTGACAGAATCATCAGAGCCATTCTCATAGCATACTGTGCGCAGACGCCTATAACTGAATTCACTTTGATATAAGGGGCGCAATTGATCTCGTCTATTTCACCCCTTTTGTATCGCAGGGTGGTCTCCGGGATATACGGCTTTGCACAGGTGACGTAATAAGTTGGGGGACGCATCCAATGCGGCGGTTTTAAGAATGCATCGCACACCTGCATGAATGGGGTGAGGTCGACATACCCCAGTCTATCATTGTTGATTGAGATGGAAAGCCGGCTTATCGAATTATCTATAGAAATATCCTCTAATTGCTCGATTATCCGGACAACCTTTTCTTTTTCGTCCTGTGGGATGCTTGCCCGGTCTAGAGCCACCTTAAGCATCGATCCACCGATATGGATCCCTTCACACTCATGGCTGAAGTAACCGCGATATTCACGGTCCCACTCCCGGCTGTAAACCGAATTTTTCCTCACGCAATGGCACGAATATTCAGAAAAGCCACGGAAATAGCCTGCACCGGAGAGCAGAGTGCATATGCCGGGGTAGTCACATTCGGAAAGCGAAGTATGGTGTTTACGCAAAAGCAGTCCCTCAGTGACGCCTCAAGAGTCTTGATTCCTCAAGTAGTCTCTCACCGACTTCGTCAAATTTATTCATCAGGGCAACATAATTTACCTCTCCATCGAGATTGGTAAACTCCCTCCTGTCGATCATCTTCCTTCTTTCTCCGACCTTAAACCCCGCAAACTGCTGTTCCATATTGTTTATCCTCCCGATCATAACCAGAACAAGATCCTCTGCGATTACACAAACAGCCGTTGCCGATAAGCAACGACTGTGCCGTGAATAGCAATTGCACTTTCAGTCAGTGTCCCATATATATTTTCTGATACGTGTTCTCCGGGTGCGTGAGGACTCTTCGCTCCACCCCTTCACCCCCGCAGGCTAAATGGTATGGGGTACAAGAGCCAGAGGAGGTTAGAGATCCACCATAAGCCCGAGGACCCCGGTCGCCCCCGAGAAGACGTCGCGGGCGATCCGCGCAAGGCCGCGGGCCGCACACCACTCGTCGTAGACCGCGACATCCCGGGCAAGGAGTGTCTTCACGCCCGGGGCGATGGCGGGCGCCATGGAGCCGGCAAGGGCGACCCTGGCACCGGGGTTGATGAGGAGCATTGCGGCGCACTCCATCGCGGCAAACATCGCCATCGTTTCCACCCGCAGATCGGGGGGCATCGTGTTATCCACGCCCGCGTGGAGGAAGGCATCGTTTGCCGTGGACTCGCCCCGGTCGATCCGGCGGATGGCATCCACGTCGAGGGCGCCGTGCCGGGTGCCGGGCGCAAAGATGCAGGCATCGAACGCGCCGGTGATCCGGCCGCCGGTGACGAGGAGCGTGACGGTGTTCGAGCTCGCGTCACAGACGACGACGTCGCCCCCGAGGTCATGCACGACCTCGTACAGGATCCCGATCTTCTCCGGGCTTGCCTGGTGGGAGTAGGCCTTGAACCGGGGGTCGGTCGGGGAGCCGCGGTGCAGCCCGGGGATCACGACGGCGGGAAGCCCGCTCTCTTTGATCGCATCGTAAACCCGGGTGCCGCCGCCGATGTGCTTGCCGGCGCCTTCGCGGGAGACGATGCCCCGATCCGGTACCTTCCTGATATCGGTGATGGCGGATATGCCGTCGCCCATGGAGTAGCAGACGGCGATGCCCTCGATCTCCTCGAGGGGAGAGAGACGGGAGAGGTCGGAGGCCGAAAAGTCTCTGGCTTCTTCGCGGGAGATCTTGAACTCCTGCATTCCGGTGGAGAAGCGCATCGCGGTAGTGCCGTGATCGATGCCGATGAACATGATACTGTACTTCTTCCTTCCGGAGGTAGTATCCTTTCCGATCGCGGCGGGAGATGGGGCGCGGATCAGGCCCCGCTGCCCGCGTAGCGCCTCTTCAGGTACTCGACTGCCCCGACGACGACGAGGCCGGCAATGAAGAAGACCGAGCCCCCGGCCACCATATCCCCGGCAAGAGATCCCTTCTCCCAGAGCATCCGCGCCGAACCGAGCATCAGCCCGGTGAGCAGGGCGAGCATCGCCTCTGGATGGGTCTTAAGGAGGTATTTGAGGCCCCTGGTGAAGAGAAGGAGCCCGGTGACTCCTCCGGCGATGTAGGCGACTATCTCGGGGAGAGAGAGGGCCCGGAGCGCCGCAAGCATGAACTCGTACTGGTTGAGGACGAGGGTCATGTAGGCTCCCGATATGCCGGGGAGGATCATGGCACAGAGCGCCACCATCCCGGTGAGGAAGAGGACCGGCAGGGAGTGGCCGACGTCGAAGTTGCCGAGGCCGCCAAGGAGGTAGCCGGCACCCGCCCCGATGGCGAGATACGCGAGGGTCGCCACACCGGGGGAACGGATCTCAAGGAATATGAGGACCGCCGAGGCGAGGATGAGGCCGAGGAAGAAGGAGTACGTCCCGACCGCATGATTCGCGAGGAGAGAGAGGATGATCCCCGACATCAGGAGGAAAGAAGTGCCGATCCCGGCAAGGAGGACGACGAGGAACGGTATATCGAGGCTCTCAAGATCCCTTCGGAAGGATGCGAAGTCGCCTCTCGCGAGGTGCTTTAGCGAGGCCGGGTCGATACTCCCGATAGCCCCGACCAGCCGCTCGTAGATGCCGGTGATGAGGGCAATCGTCCCCCCCGAGACTCCGGGGATGATGTCGCAGGCCCCCATCATCAGGCCGCGCAGGTAAATCCCGGCGTGTCCCCGGATATCCGGGCGCGGGTTGCTCATAACCTGGCTCCGTGATCGGTGTCTACAGATCCCGGCGACGGGATGCCACCGGACCCGGCGGCCGGGAACGGACCGGTACTGCTACGGATGCATACCTCTCTCAATTGGACAACTCCTTATGGTTCTCCATATATTGGCGAGACCCCTGAAAAAATATGTCCTGGTGCAACCTGCCGTGCCCTTACAGGCGAGGCTCTGCGGCCACCATCCCCCTCCCGGCGGAGGAGTGCCGCTCTATTCCCTGATATCCCCCGCAGATATAAATTTTTCCACTATCGTCGCGTCGTATTCGGGGTGCCCGGCGGGCGAGACCTCCGGTTACCCGGGAACGAGGCTGCCCCGGGGCACTCCCCATAAGTAAATCCTATACTGTGGGAAGGCTATTACTCTACAATGTTCTGTATCGTAACAGGAGGCGCCGGTTTTATCGGTTCGCACATCGTTGACGCTCTGGTCGCGGAGGGGAACGACGTCCTGGTCATCGATGACTGCAGCGCGGGCACGGAAGAGAACCTCGCGCGGCATGCGGCGGGCGGCCGGGTCGCCTTCATCAGGCAGAACCTGCTCGACGACGGCTGGCAGGAGCACTTTGCGGGCGCCGACCGGGTCTACCACATCGCCGCAGACCCTGA
>Ga0209718_1002035_pt1 | contig 20772 bp, 30 predicted proteins | sample AD_JPNAS1_MetaG_FD_184420 | JGI IMG/M metagenome (GOLD analysis project Ga0209718, IMG submission 184420) | Active sludge microbial communities of municipal wastewater-treating anaerobic digesters from Japan - AD_JPNAS1_MetaG (SPAdes) (version 2) | ecosystem: Engineered > Bioreactor > Anaerobic... | reverse complement strand
ATATGAATATCTTGATAATGATATTATCAGAGTTTTACAGGAATATATGCAAATCAAATTACATGGGAGGAAATAATTATGAAAATGACTGCAACTAAAGTGGCCCAACATCTTGATATCTCAGTATCAACCCTCAATAGTTGGTATAAGTGGTATATGAATGATGAGTTTGACAAACCAAAAGATGTACCTACCTTGCCAAAGTATGAGCAGAATGGGGTCAGAGCAATCAGGTATTGGGACTCAAAAGACCTACCACTACTTGAGGAATTCCAGAGATGGGTACCAAAAGGTAGAGGTGGATTGATGGGTGCCTATAACGCAAGGTATTGGGGAGATAGAGGAAAGAGAGCCCTTAAGAATAAGAAGATAAGGGACGGTTTACAAAAGAGTTAAATATTCTATATAATATTTGATTCCAAATTATAAGGAGGAAAAACAAATGGCAAAGAGAAAACTTGAACAACTATCATTATTTGATGACCTTGGAGTACCAGTTAAGGAGAAGGGAGCAGAGGAAAGATTAACCGAGCTACTCCCAATCTATCACATGCAAAAGTCAGAAATGGACTCAATCAAGAAAGTGGTAGATAAGGAAAATGCAGAGATTAAAACCCTGATGCGAGCATCTAACCTATCTGAATTTGTAGCGGGAGATATCAAAGCAACTTGCTCAGTATCTGAAAGACAAGATTTTATTGAGGAAGCATTGATTGAAAAACTCAAAGAGATGAAGGTAAGAGGTATCATCAAGAAAAAGGAATATGTAGATATGGATGCTCTTGAGAATGCAATCTACAATGGAAAAGTAGATGCAGCAGCATTAGCACCATGCCAGACCATAAAAGAAGTGGTAACCCTCAGAGTATCGAAAGTTAAGAAGTAGGTGAGATGAGATGGCAAAACAAAGAGAATATTTTAGTCAAGCAGTTCCAACTCTAATTAGAGCAACCAGTAGGGTTAGCGTAAAACTCAATGAGAGCTTCTATACATTTGAGTTTCAGGAGGAAAGAGCATTTCCGATTGATTTAGTAGAAGAGGGTCAAATCAATTTTGAGAAAGAAAAAGAAATGCTTTGGGATGAGGTCCATAGTCAAGTAGATAAGCAGGTATCGGATATTGTTTCGATGCTAAAACAAGGAAAATAATGTTTGATTGATTTTGGTCTATCATCTATAATATAGGAGTAATCGGTATTCACGGTACTGATACTAAGTAAATACTGATTACCGTAAGGTATGGGGATAGAGCCGCGAACTCTTGAACCATATCTTTTATATTACTAAAGGAAATAGAAAGTGAGGCAAGGTCAATGGATGAATTAGTTCAGAGAAATTATTATGCAGTATTACCTGCTAATGTACGATATGATAAAAATATCACTCCTAACGCTAAACTACTTTATGCTGAGATAACCGCCCTATGTAATGATAAAGGTTATTGCTGGGCAGGAAATGCTTATTTTGCTGAGTTATATGGGGTCACTAAAACATCAATATCGAATTGGATTTCGAGCCTCCAGAAAAATGGCTACATAGATGTACAGCTCATCTATAAAGAGAATAGCAAGGAAATTCAAAGCCGCTACATCAGCATAGCAAATAATATACCTATACAAAAAAATTTGAATACCTATACAAAAAATATTGTAGAGGGTATACAAAAAAACTTCACTGATAATACTAAAATAATTAATACTAAAAAAGATGAAATAATATCTAAAGATATTATTACCCAAAAACAAAAATCTTTAATCCCTAAAGAAACTAAAAAAGCTAAAAAGGCCAAAGATATAGTAACTATGAGAAATATGATAAATGCCTTTACTGAGAATGAAAATATTAGGGAAAAGTTACTTGAGTATTTCAATATGAGAGTCAAGAAAGGCCTTCAACCAAATCAATGGAAAATCATTTTAGATGATTTGAGAGATTATGCAGGAGAGAATGCAAAGGTTGCTGTTGATAAAATTAATAATGCAATAGCAGGTGGTTATATGCAGATTATCGCTTCGTGGGAGAAAGATAAGAAAAACAATTTTGCAAAACCTAAGTTTGATAATACCGCAGGTAGAAAGGTAGAGGCGGTAGTTAATATGAGCAAAGAAGAAAAAGAGCAATTTGAGAAGAATCTTGCCACAGATGATGATGGCAACTTAATTCAATTTTAAGAGGAAGATGATGGCTAATGAAAAGGTATTGACCCATGAGATGATTTGCAAGACCATGACAGATTTATATGAAAAGAAGAATCATGATTATGGGGATTCCTTTGCTAAAATGAGAAGGGAATCGGATATGATTTAGCAACCATCATGGAAATGAATATTGATAAACTAAAGAAAAGATATCCAAATGGATTTGAAGTAAGCAGAAGCTTAAGCAGAGAGGAGAGTAAGTAATGAAAATCATTAAACCAAGTATTGAGATATTAGATGAACTAAACCCTGAGATGATTCTAAAGAAATTAGAGATTGCAGGTAGGGTATGTTATAAGTCAGAGGATAAGATTACCCCGGAATCAGCAGTGAAATTTATTTCATCAATTCTAAAGAGAGGTCATGAATCAGTTATTGAGCATTTTAGCTTCTCAGTAAAATTCATTGTTGATAGAGGGGTATCACATGAGATGGTCAGACATAGATTGGCATCATATAGTCAAGAATCTACCAGATATTGTAACTATGCTAAGAATGGATTTGGGGGAGAGATTACGGTAATCAAACCAATCTTCTTAAAAAGAGGTACTCAAGGATATGATATCTGGAGGCAGGCATGTGAGAATGCCATGTGAGAATGCAGAGCAAGCATATTTTGATATGTTAGATTGGGGATGCTTACCCGAGGAAGCAAGAGATGTTTTACCAACAAGCGTCAAGACAGAAATCGTGATGACTGCCAACTTGAGAGAGTGGAGGCATTTCTTAAAACTCAGGACTTCAAAAGCTGCTCACCCTCAAATCAGAGAGGTGGCAAATATGTTATTGACCGAATTAAATTATAAATTACCAGTTTTGGTTGATGACCTTTTATAAACTCAAGTATTATTCTATATAATATTTGAACAACAATTTATAAAGGGGGCAATGAAGATGAAAAATCATTCGAGAGAAGACCATAAGGAAATTATATTAAGTCTCATACCGAAGACGCGAGAGGAGGCTATCCCGGGACCGGAACTCAGTAGATTGACCCGCTTAACTTCAAGAGCGGTCAAAGGTTTAATTACAGAGTTGAGAGTTGAGTATCCAATCTGCTCAAAGGAAACCGAGGGTGGTGGATATTGGATGGCAGAGAGTGAGCAAGATATCATTGAATTTATAAAGATGATTGAGCGAAGACGAAATGCTCATAATAAAACAATTGAGGTTATGAGTCATCATATATTCAATGAAAGGAAGTAAACCATGGCATATGAATATGTGTTTGACGCAGAGAAGTGTTGGTATAATAAAGTATGTAGCAAATATAAAACAGATGATTGTACTGCAGGATGTATCAGATATATGGAAATGGATTTTCTGATGCAGAATAGTGGGATACCGAGAAACCGACAATATCCGGTATTGCTAACGCCTTCAAAACAAGATATGGATGCTTTTCTAACCCTGAGAGATATTAAGGATGATATCATCAATTTTGTAAAGAATGGTGAGAGCGTTTATATATATAGTGATAATTTCGGAAATGGTAAAACCACATGGGCTATCAAGTTGATGCAGAAGTTTTTCGATGATATATGGGCAGGTAATGGATTTAGATGCAGAGGAATTTTCATCCATGTTCCGACATTTCTTACAAAAATTAAAGAGGGAATCAGTCGTAGGGATGAGGATTTTGAAACATTAAAGAGTCGGTTAATGTCAGTTGATTTGGTTATATGGGATGATATAGCAGCAACAAAGCTTGGAGATTTTGACCATGCTAATCTATTAACCTATATTGACCAAAGGAAGCTCAATCAATTATCCAATATCTACACCGGAAATCTTCCACAGGACCAATTACAAGATGCTCTTGGAAATAGACTTTCGAGCAGGGTCTGGAATGATAGCACGGTGGTCCGATTTACTGGCGTAGATAGGAGGGGATTGAGATGGTAAGTTTGCAGATTTTAAATAAAGTAATTAACACTCAGGATATGCAGCTTATAACCAAGAATGCCCTTACCGAGGAATATTTCCAAGGATATGAAGCAGAGTTTCAATATATCAAAGAGCATTTTGAAAAGTATGGCAAGGTACCAGATAAAGCAACATTCTTGAGTAAGTTTACCGAATTCAGTTTGATTGATGTAGATGAACCCGATAAGTATTTACTCGATACTTTATACGAAGAGCATCTATATTATAAATCAGTAGAGGTAGTGCAGAAGGTGGCAGACCTGCTCAAAACCAATGCAAATGATGCGGTTGAGTATTTACATTCTCAATTACCTAATCTTAAAATAACGACAACCGCTGAGGGTACTGATATCATCTCCGGTGCTCAAGAGAGATACCAAGTATATAAAGATAAGATGAACTCAGAAAATCCCTGGTACATCACCACTGGATTTGAGGAATTAGATTCTATAGTACATGGTTGGGCAAAAGGAGAAGAGTTAGTAGTTTTATTTGCAAGAACCGGTCAAGGTAAATCTTTTGTATTAGCAAAGACTTTAACCCATGCTTGGCAGATAGGCAACAGAGTTGGTTATATCAGTCCTGAGATGAGTCCAACAAAGATTGGATATAGGGTTGATACCTTGATGAAAAACTTCTCGAATACCAACTTGGTTTGGGGTCGAGAAGAACCAAATTATGATAAGCATATCGAAGAGTTATCAAAGCAAGAAAGACCATTTGTGGTGGCAACTCCTCTTGATTTTCAAAAGAAGATTACCATCACAAAACTAAAACACTTCTGCCAGGCCCATAAACTTGATATTCTTGGGATTGATGGTATCACATATCTGACAGATGAGAGATACAAAAGAGGCGATAACAAAACCATAACCCTCACCAATATAAGCGAAGATTTATTATCACTTAGTATTGAACTTGGGATTTCAATCATAGTGGTGGTTCAATCTAATAGAAGCGGGGTCAAAGATGCAGATGCAGATGGTACCCCAGAGTTAGAATCCATCAGAGACTCAGATGGAATAGCACATAATGCAACAAAGGTAATAGCACTCAGACAGACCGGGGCAGGATTGGAATTTGGTATCAAAAAACATCGTGATGGTAAAACCGGAGGAAAATTGATATACTATTGGGATATTGATAGGGGTCGATTTAACTATATTCCATCAGGAGAAGATGCGGTAAGACCAGAGACCAGACAGAAAAAAGCCACCGAAATTAAAGACTCATTTCAAGATGGCATTGATGTTTTCTAAGGAGGTAACTTATTATGTTAAAAAAGTTATATTGGTTAATAAGAACTAAACTATTTGATAATAGGGTAGAAAAGCATTACGAATGTCCATTATGTCATTGGGACTCTACAAATGATGATGAAATGAAAAATGCAACAATTTCTGATTATAAAGGTGGCTTTTATAATTGGGAATGCACAGCTCATTGGGTATGTCCAAGATGTGGAGCCCATTTTATTACTGATGAAAGTAATTGAGGTGAAAAATGTTTTATATCAATCGAACTCCTATATTAGCAGATGATTTGGAAGTGCTCAATGAACTCAAGCATCAATTAGCAAGGCGTGGGATATTGAGATTTAATGAATTTAAGGTAGGACCGAGGAATATACAGTTTAATTGCCCTATCCATTCCAATGGTCAAGAGAAGAGACCATCATGTGGTATTAGCACGGTTCCAATCAAAGATATCCCGGCAGGAACCGTCCATTGCTTTACCTGCGGATATACCGCAACTCTCGAAGAGATGATTAGTCATTGCTTTGGTAGAGATGATATGGGCAGTTATGGAAGAGAGTGGTTGATTAAACACTTCCTAACGGTATCTATTGAGAATAGGAAAGACATATCCCTTGATGTATCAAGAGGGTCAAAAGTTGAGAAGATGAGTTACATAAGTGAGGAAGAGCTGGACTCATATAGATATTACCATCCCTATATGTATAAGCGGAAACTCACAGATGAGGTCATTGAAAAGTTTGATATCGGATATGATGAGCATTTTGAATTAAAGGATAAGGATGGCAAGGTTAAGCAGGTATTAAGATGCTTGACTTTCCCGGTTAGAGATGAAAAAGGTAATACCCTATTTATAGCAAGGAGAAGTGTTGATATCAAGTTTTTCCATTATCCTGAGGGCGCAATCAAACCAGTTTATGGATTATATGAATTACCAGATGATGCAGATGAGGTCATAATATGTGAGTCAATCCTAAATGCTTTAACCTGTTATGTATATGGTAAGCCGGCAGTAGCACTCAATGGTCTTGGAACGGAATATCAATATAAGCAACTCAAGAGACTGCCGGCAAGGAAATTCATCATTGCTCTTGACCCTGATGAAGCAGGTCAGAGAGCAACCAGGAAATTGAGGAAAGCTCTTCGAGGTTCTAAACTGGTAACTCAATATGAGATACCGGAAGGAAAAGACCTCAATGATTTGGATGAAAAAGAATTTGAAAACTTGGTGGAAATATTTTGATTTTGGTATTGACTTATATATTAATATGTTATATAATATTATCAAGAGATGAGAAATCACACTCAAAACACTTTTAAGGAGGAAAAGAAAATGACAAATAATGAGATTGTAAAATCAGCTGTAATTAAATTATTAAACGGGGCAGCAGAATTTGAACGAGATAATGGTACTTTCCAATTATCATTAGTAATTGACAATTTGACTGAAAAAGTAAGAGTAGCTAAAGAGTTATCCGACCAAGATGTTCGTGATATAGGGGAGCAAATAGCCATGATTTACTTTGATGATTGTATGGAAAGAATATGCAAAGTAAGTCCTAAAACAAGATGATTATAATAATCACCCTGACGAGTCTTTGAAAATTAAGACGAAACCACCAAATGGTGGTTGGTGAAGAATAACACCACTAAAAACTTTGAAAAGGAGAAAAAAATGACAAGATTTATATCCGTAAGAAATGGAAAGGTAGCAGAATTGGTCAGCAGAACAGATGAGCAGGTAGTGCTCAAGATGGAAGATGGAAAGGAAAAATCAATCAGTCCAGCTACATTGAAGAGATGGTGGAAAGAGATTAAAGAGCCTCAAACAGAAGAAATTACATCGACAGATGAAGTCGTTGCCGAGGTGGAAGAAATCACTTTAGCGGGGGCAGAAATGGAATATGTAGAGCATGATGCGGCGGTAATTGAGGAAATGACTCAACCAGAGGAAAATGCAGATGAGCAGACCGAGGCAGACCCAGTGATTGAGGAAGAGGTGGTAGCAAAGGTCGAGAAGAAAGCAAAGAAACCAGCTAAGAAAAAGATTATTGATAATCCACATCCACTGAAAAAGGTAATCGAAGATTTGGCAGCAGAGATTGGAACCGAGGTAACCACAGCAACCGTACCTACATTTAAGAGCCTAAAGGTTGAGGGAAAGAGATATGGAGCATTTACATTTGATGAGGACTCAGTAACATTATGGCTTTACTCTGAAGCAATCGAGGGATTGACTGATTATAGAAAAATCATTCATATCCTTGATGCAAGAGTCAAATTCGAGGAAATGAATGATGAAAATGTATCAAAGGTAAAACAATTGGTATTGGCATCATTGGAATTCACCAAAGCTAAAATGGCAGCTAAGAAAACTAAATAACTTAGAAAACTAAGGGGGACAATATGATAACAACACTCAAAACACTTTCAACTCTAATAATTAATGAAACATTGGAAATGACATTAGAAGAGATAGCTGTAGCTTATAGGGAAGACTTAAACCCTTCCCTATTGGCAGCAGCATTCGCAAAGACCTATAAGTTGATACTCAATATTTCAAATCATTATTATGGGTTGACTCAAGATGATATTGCGAGCTTCTCACTTGAGAAATTAGACCAATGCTTACAGACTTACAATGATGATAAGGCAGCATTTAGTACTTATTTCTCCATCAATCTCAAGAATAAATTCAGAGAGGAAACTCAATATCTCAATACTCAAAAGAGAAAAGTAATGTTTTATTCTGAGAGCTATGATATGATGGTGGAAAATGGATTTGATTTGGAAAGTCCTGAGCAGGTGAGAGAAACGATTGATAATTTAGCATCATATGGATTGACGGAAAAAGAAATGATATATTGTGATTTAATACTCAAAGATTTTACAAACGCAGAAATATCTAAATTATTAGGAGTTAGTGCAATGACCCTTAGCAATATGAGAAAAAAATTAAGGGAAAAATTGATGCCTTTAGCTTTAGAATATTAGAGAAAATTCTATATAATATTCATAGGAGGGATTTGAATAATGAGGAAGCTAATGCAGAGGTTATCAATTTGGCTGTTCCGAAAGTCATTTAATTTATCCAGAGTCAACGCCAATAGGCTGACTAATATAAAAACTCAAAACCAGAAAGGAGAAAAAAATTATGGCACGTTTTAATGCTCATGAAGCAGACAATTATGGAGGTCAAGGCGGAGGAGGATTTTTCTCACTCAAGAATGACAAAGATGTGGCAACAGTAAGATTTATGTACAATACGATTGATGATGTGGAGGGGTTTGTGGTACATGAAATCGAGGTAGATGGCAGAAAAAGATATGTAAACTGCTTGAGAGAATACAACCAACCGGTAGATGATTGCCCGCTATGCGCAGCAAAGCAAAGAGTAATTGCAAAGTTATTCGTACATGTATATGATGAAGAGACTCAAGAGGTAAAGGTTTGGGATAGAGGAAAGACTTTCTTTAGTAAAATATCAAGTCTTTGTGCAAGATATAACCCATTGGTTTCGACTCCATTTGAGATTGAGAGAAATGGTAAAAAGGGTGATACCAATACCACATATGAAACCTATGCTCTTGCAACTGATGATACCACTCTTGAAGATTTGCCAGAGGTACCGGAATTGCTTGGAACCCTTATCCTTGATAAGACTTACGAGGAACTGGAATTTTATCTTGATAATGGTTATTTTGAGGAAGATGTAGAAAATGCAGCCCCGCCTCAAAGAAATCCAGGCAGAGATAGAAGACGGGCAGCTCAGGAACCAGAACCAACGACAAGACGCAGAACACCTGCAAATACAACCCCAGAAAAAGCAACTACCTCACGCCCCGCAGGTAGACGCAGAACATTTGGAACCGCTGAGGATAAATTCTAATAAATGAGCGGATTATTTAATCTCCCGCCGAGGTCAACTAAAGCGGGAGATTCTTTGTTAGCAAAGAAAGCATCTAAAAAGAACCGAGCCGCAGCGGGGATATCAATAAAAGGTGGCGGGGGACTTTTAGAGAGAATTTCGACCATCAATGCAATGGTCAATAAAGTACTTGGAAAATATGAGGATAGATATGAAGTAATCAGAGATGAAGAATCATTTGAAAAATATATAGATGAGGCAATCAAGGTAGGGTATATTGCTATTGATACTGAGACCAATAGTCTTGACCCTATCACCTGCACTCTTGCAGGATTATGCTTATATGTACCAGGTAACAAAGCAGTTTACATCCCACTCCATCATATGAGCTATGTAACCGGGATTGAGATTGAGAACCAGGTATCGGATGAATTTGCAGATAATCAGATGGCAAGAATCAAAGAGGCAGGCGTTAAAGTAATTATGTTCAATGCCAAGTTTGATATCAGAGTAATCAAGAATCAACTTGGAACTGAATTGACCGCTTATTGGGATGGTTATTTAGCAGCAAGGTTATTAAATGAAAATGAGCCAGAAAATAACCTCAAAGCCCTTCATAAGAAATATTGCATGAGAGGTGAGGGAGATGCATTTGGGTTTGACTCATTATTCAAAGGAATTCCATTTACTCATATTCCAGTAAATACTGGATATCTATATGCAGCAAGGGATGCAGAAATCACATTTGAGTTATTTGAATTCCAAAGACCATTTCTTACCGAGGGTGACCCGGTTTGTATTGAGAGAGATTTGACTGGACCGGCATTTGTATTTAATCATATAGAAATGCCACTAATCAATATAGTAGCGGAGATGGAAGATACCGGGATAGCATTTGATTTTGAATATGCAGAGGCATTGTCAAAGAAATATAATCAAAAGCTTGAAGAAGCGAAAGAGAAATTCTATAGACTCTGTGATGACTTTGGCAAGGATTTAGATGATTATAGAGAGAGAAAAGGAGCAGCAAATAAACTTGAGTATCCAATAAATATCTCAAGCGCTTCTCAGCTTGCTATAATGCTATATGATATCCTCAAGATAAAACCAGTTGATAAAGATAAACCGAGAGGTACCGGAGAGGAAATACTACAAAAAATAGACCATCCGGTGGCAAAAGCAATTTTAGAATATCGAGGGATTGCCAAGTTACTCAGCACTTACATTGAGAAAATGCCCGCAATAGCAAATCCAAAGACCAGGCGTATCCATGCATCATTTAATCAGATTGGAGCAGATACCGGAAGATTTAGCAGTAGTGACCCTAATATGCAGAACATACCATCACATAATAATGAAATAAGAAAGATGTTCAGAGCGTCAGATGGCTATGTTTTACTATCTTCTGACTACTCAGCTCAAGAACCAAGAATCACAGCTCATATGAGCAAAGATGAAAAGATGATTCAAGCATATAAGGATGGCAAAGACCTATATGTAGAGATTGCATCAATCGCCTATAACTTACCTTATGATGAATGCAAAGAATTTAGGGCAGATGGGACTAAAAACTCAAAAGGTAAAGAGAGACGAAACGCAGCAAAGGCAATCGTATTAGGTATTTGTTATGGTAAGGGAATAGCAGCGATTGGAGAAGACCTTGGGGTATCAAAGAAAAAGGCTCAAGAGATTTACGACAAGGTTATGGTTTCATTTCCGGGACTCAAACAGTTCATGGAAGATAGTGAGAATATGGCAAGAGATTTGGGATTTGTAACCACGGTTTGGGGTCGGAAAAGACGATTACCAAATATGCAATTACCTCCATATGAATTTAGTTATATTGATGGAGTGCCAAAAGATTTTGACCCTCTATTTGATGATGAGGAAGAGTTTGAAGATGGAGTCATGGAAGTAGATGAGGAAACCAAGCAGAGATATCTCAATCAATTAAATAGGACTTACAGTTGGAAAGCAAAAGAGAATATCAAAGCAAGAGCAAAAGAGCAAGGTATTCTCATTAAAGATAATAGTGGTTATATAGCAGAGGCGACCAGGCAATGCGTCAACAGTCGAATTCAAGGGTCTGCTGCTGACCAGACTAAATTGGCAATGATTGCTGTAGGCAATGATAAAAAGCTCAAGGATTTAGGGTTTAGGATGTTATTGGCGGTACATGATGAATTGATTGGAGAATGCCCAAAGGAAAATGCCAAAGAGGTGGCGGAAAGATTTGCTCATCTTATGGTTGAGGCGGCAAAAGATTTATCAGTACCGAGTAAATGTGATGTCGAGATTACCGAAAGATGGTATGGAGAGCCTTTACAATTAGATTAAAGATACTATATAATAATATGAGGTGATAAAATGGAATTATATTTGGCAGGCAATACTCGAGGAAATTCAGATTCTTTACTACCGGCCAATTTAATTGGTTTATATAATATTCTCCTCCCTTATGGCCATTCTTATGGATTGAAGGGAGGGGACGAGATAATCGAAATTAAGAAGAATGTAGAATTGTATTTTGCAGGTGAAGGATGGGGAAAGAGTTGTGACTTTCTTTATTCAGAAGGATATGGAAGATTATTGAGTTATATTAATAATCGTCAAAGAGCTGAAAACTATATTTTCCATAAAAGGTGGGATAACTTTATGAGAGATTTCAAGATTTATTTAGCGGGAGATACCAGAGGGTTTCCAGATGCAGTACCAGAAAAGTTGATTGATGATTTTAATATATTACTTTCTTATATTCATCCTACCGGTCCTAAAGGAGTTGATAAGGTAGGAGAGGTCAAGAGAGCCGCAGTGGTTGATTATATATTGACTGATATGGCAAAGATGACCGAGGAAGAGAGGAAAGCGTTTATGGATTTATATTTTGCAGGCACCGAAAATTTTAGTGATGAAATGAGGGATAAATATATTATGGATTTATATTTGGTAGGACCAGAAAAAGAAAATATCATGGAAGTGGTGACCGGAGAGGTCAAAGCAAATATGCTTTTCAATTATCTGGAAGGCAAGAAAGCAACTGATAAATACAAAGAGAAGATTAAACCAAAGAAACTATTCATCGACTCAGGAGCGTTCTCAGCATGGACCAGAGGAAAGCAGATTGATGTTGATGAATATATCAACTGGATAAATGAAAGAGCAGATTTCATTGATTTATATGGTCAGGTAGATGTAATTCCCGGAGATAGAGTAAAGGGTCATACCCAAGAGCAAGTTGCAGAGGCGGCAAGAGCAACATGGGAGAATTATCTATATATGAGACCAAAGATGAAAAACCCAGATGGTCTATTATATACCTTCCATGTTGGCGAACCATATAACTATTTGAGGGAAGCACTTGAGTGGACTGATGAAGATGGAAAACATATCCCGTATATAGCACTTGGCGGTATGGTCGGAAAACCAACCCCGGTAAAGAAAGCATTTCTTGATAGCTGTTTCAATATTATTGAGAAATCGAGTAATCCAAAGGTAAAGACTCATGCTTTCGGAATGACCTCATTCCCACTACTTGAGCAATACCCAATCACCTCAGCAGACTCAACTAGCTGGATAATGACCGGAGCAACTGGAAGCATAATGACCGATGTAGGAATTATAGCAGTGAGCGACCAGATGGCAAAGTTACCAGAGCATTATTCTCATCTTCCAAAACATCATCAAGAGACTTTTAATGAGTTGATATCAGAGTTTGGGTTTACATTGGATGAATTGAGAGAATCAAGAGATAACCGAATCATGTTTAATGCAAGATATATGAATAAGAAAGCAAATGCTTTACAGTATCGACCAGGTCCTAAAAAGCTATCATTATTCTAAGGAGGAAATGAGATGAATGTTTGGACTGATTATAAGAATCACATCTACAATACTTGGGGTATCAAGACCATTGATAGTAGCAAGGAATTTAAGGAGATAGCAGCAGAGCATAACCTATTGATTTGCACTGGATGCTCAGCTCAGAAAAAAGATGATGGTGGTTACTATAAACCATCTGAATTATATCTGGGGTCAAAGAATATCAATTTCTATAGAATGATGATTTCTAATAAACATGAGTTTGGAACCCTCAGTGATTTGCATGGTTTATGTCTTGAGGATGAATTATATACCGATTATGATGTTCATCCATCTAAACTGACTGATGGTGATTTTAAGAAGTTGGGAGAGGGTATCAGAGAGAAGATGGATAAGAAAGGGTATAATGCAGTACTCTATTATAACCCATCGCCAATCATGGGTAGTCCCTATTTCAAGATGTTATCTCATATAGGATTACCGGTTTATTATTTCACTAAATTAGATATCACTGCAAAGAAAGTCAGTTTATTTTAAGAGGAAAGCAAATTGAAATAAAATCCTTTACAGATTGATGCGATATTCTATATAATAGATGAGCATCAATTAGTAAAAATAAGAGGTCATCAAGACCCTTTATATAGATACTAAAAATCAAGCAAGAAGAAGAAAGTGAGGAAACCACAATGAAAAAAACCCATAATATTAGTTTTTTACAATTAGCTCTAACACTGTTATTTGTGGTAAGTTTATTAATCAGTAATGTAATAGCATCAAAGCAGGTTTTACTACCATTTGGTATCGTAATGACCGGGGCAGTATTCATCTTCCCTATAACCTATATCCTATCAGATTTATTCTCCGAGGTATATGGATATAGATGGAGTCGATTAACTTGTTATATGGGATTTGCAGCTAACTTATTTATGGTAATGGTATTCAGCTTAGTTATCATAACCCCGGCACCTTCGTTTTGGACTAATCAAGAAGCTTTCCAAGCAGTATTGGGAAACACCCCAAGAATCTTATTCGCATCACTGTTAGCATTTGTGATTGGAGACCTCATTAATGATAGAGTGTTTAAGAGAATGAAAGAGAAGCATCCAACAGACCATAAGGGCTTCGGATGGAGAGCTATCATATCAAGTTTTGTGGGAGAAGCAATAGATAGTTTAATTTTCTTACCAATAGCTTTCTTAGGGCAAATGCCGATAAATAATTTAGCAGTAATGTTGATTGTGCAGGTATTAATCAAAACGGGATATGAAATTATAATCCTACCAATAACATATAAGGCTGTTCATGCTGTTTCGAAATATGAGCAAAGGCAACCAACCGAATCGAAAACCATTTATAGTTATGATAATAAACAAATACAAAAATAAAGAGGAGGAAACAAACTATGAAGCTCACGCTTAAAACACTCAAATTGCAGGAGATGGTATCAAAAGCAATCAAAGGAGCATCTAATAACAAGATGATTCCAATCACATCACTAATGGCAATCCAATGGCAGGGCGGGGTCTTGACCCTCATCACCACAGATGCTGCCAATACCCTTAAAATCATTGATAAAGTTGAGGGAGAGGAATTCTATGTAGTGGTGCAGACTGAGCTATTCAGCAAATTGGTGGCGAAGACAACAACTGAGACAATCACGCTGACATTAAAAGAGAGTAGCTTGGAAGTAAAAGGGAATGGTACTTATAATATCGAACTTCCGCTTGATGAGGAAGGTCAGTTGATTAAGTTTCCAGATTACAAATTCGACCATAAGAAAGCAGAGAAATCTGTAATCAATCTATCAACCATCAAGACAATCCTAACCGCCAATAAAGCGGCAGTGGCAGAGACTATGGAAGTCCCTTGCTTGACCGGATATTATTTTGATGATAAGGTAATCACCACCGATACCTTCAAGGTATGTAGTAATGAGGTTAAGGTCCTCCCACGTAAGATATTGCTTCCAACTGATTTGGTTGAGCTATTATCCATCATGGATGAGGAAAAAGTTACAGCAGAGATTGTCAAGAATAAAATCCTATTTACTACAAACAATGTGGTCCTCTATGGGTCAGAGCTTGATGGCATCGAAGATTATCCGGTGGAAGCAATCGAGGCATATGTATTGACTGAATTTGATAGCGTATGCAAATTGCCAAAGGGAGCATTGCTAAATGTACTTGACAGACTTTCTCTATTTGTAAGCGAATATGATAAGAATGGGGTTTATCTCACATTTACCACTGATGGCGTAATATTTAGTAGCAAGAGGAATAATGGTACCGAACTTATCAAATATCAAGAGAGTAAGAACTTCAAAGCATTTACATGCTGCGCAGATATCGAGCTTCTCAAATCTCAAGTATCAGCTCAAGAGGGCGAAGTAGTTGAGATGTGGTATGGGCATGAGCAAGCAATAAAAATGGTATCCGGAAAAATAACTCAGATTGTGGCGCTGTTAGAGGATGACAGGGCAATGGATAATGGCGAAACGTCAGAGTCTTAAAAATATATTTAAGCTGATAGAGGCAGCCACAAATGAAATGCCAATCAATGAGCAATTTGTGGCTGACCTCAAAGCAGCTATTGAAAAACAGCACTCGATAGATGGAAGGACTCCTTCGAAAAGTTATAAACCATCCTCAATGACTTGTATAAGGAATATGTACTTCCAAGTAACCGGTGCTGACCTTGACGAGCAGAGAGCAAATGCTACTCTTGTAGGAATCGTACAATCCGGTAGTGACCGGCATGAAAGATTGCAGGAAGCGGTAACCCATATGAAAGATTTTGGGATGGATTGCGAGTATATCGACGTGGCGAAATTTGTTAAGATGAGAGGTTTGGATTATTTAGAAATAGTCAAGCAGCAGGGATATGAAACTAAATTATATCACAAAGACCTCAATATCAGTTTCCTATGTGATGGAATCATCAAGTACAAAAATCAATATTACATCCTTGAGATTAAGACTGAAACAATCTATAAATGGCAGAATAGGTCAGGAGTAGCGGAAGAGCATATCCCTCAGGGTACTGCATATGCTACCTGCCTTGGGATTAATCAGATAATGTTTCTCTATGAGAACCGAGACAATTGTGATAAAAAAGCATATATTTTAGAAGTTACTGATGATATGAAATTCGACTTAATAGTATCTAAAATTGAGGAATGTGATACCTATGTGAGGAAATTGACCCCACCACCCATTCCTGCTGATATCACAAAAAAGATTTGTCAATATTGTAATTATAAGACTGAGTGTAGAAAGGTGGGTAACTGATGGGAGTGAGCAGAGGAAAACAGTTTGAAGATATGATAAAAAAAGCATTCTTAAAACATCCTGATATCTCATTTGACCGCTTTCCAGACCCAATGGCAGGGTATGCCGGGATTAGAAATATATGTGATTTTGGAGTATATAGATTACCATATCAATATTATTTCGAATGTAAAGCATTTTCCGGCAATACCCTCAATTTTACCTCAGCAATCACAAAAGACCAGTGGGATGGATTGGTAGAAAAATCTAAAATACCAGGAGTAGTGGCAGGAATCATTGTTTGGTTTATCGAGCATGACACCACCACTTTTGTACCAATCCAGGAACTAAAGAGAATCAGAGATGCAGGAGCAAAGTCATTAAATGTTAAATATCTAGCAATAGGAAACCCATTGAATGATGACCAGGTATTGAATATCAGAGTACCTGGTAGAAAGAAAAGGATATTGTTTGAGTATGATGCAAAGACTTTTCTTGATAATCTTGATAAATGGGCAGGAAAGAAATGGGGAAAAGAGGTGGCAGAGGCATGGCGAAGATATCTGAATCAGCGTTAAGTGGTGACATTGATGCCGGTAAGGTAAGGAGTCTACAAAAGAGGATTGATAAAAATAGTGATTTGGTGAATTCAATCGTAGATAGATTGGTATCAGAATATTGCAGGTCACTTGATGAGTATATGCAATTCATCAGAAATATCCTTAATGACACCGCAAATCCGCCCACTGACCAGGAGCTTGATGATTTTGCCCTTAATATACCGGTATTGATTTATTTCACCGGGGAGGCTCAGGAGGCGTTGGGTATTAAGGAAGATGTGGCAAAAGCAGTCAAGCAAGAGTTATATAATGAAATCTATGATAAAGCAACCGGGACGATAGCAGATAAAACAGCAGCGGCAGAGCTGGCAACGCAGAATGAGTATATAGCTCATATTGCATACCAGAGAGCATATAAGAAAGTAAAACTCAGAATGGAAGCAGCAAATGAGACCTTACAGAGTATCAAGAAAATCATATCAAGACGAATGGTTGAGTATGAGGTCGCAAGAGTTGACCCTGGTAGAGTAGGAGGACAATGATGGGAAAATTAGATACGCTAATCAAAGATTTTAATAAGCAATATAAAGAAGAGATTGTAGCAAGAGGTATTCCGATAATTCAGACCCAAAAGATACCATTCAGCAGTCCCCGAGCAAATTACATGCTATATGGCGGATTGCCGAGAGGACGAATCATTGAGTTTGCAGGGGAGGAAAATGGTGGTAAAACCACTACTGCTCTTGATATTATAGCAAATGCTCAACTCTTATTTGATGAGGAATGGGAGCAGGAAATCAAAGACCTGGAAGCAATAGATAAGAGGAAAAAAGAGCAGCAGGCAAGACTTGATTATCTCAAAGCAAGAGGTCCAAAGCAAGTGGTGTATGCAGATTGTGAGAATACTCTTGATGAGGATTGGGCAAGAAATCTTGGGGTTGATACTGACAGGATGGTACTATTAAAACCTCAAAGTCAGACGGCAGAACAGATATTTGAGATGTTACTACAAATGATGGAGACCGATGAAGTTGGATTGGTGGTTATCGATAGTCTTGGGGTTATGTTATCAGCTCAAGCATATGAAAAGACCATGGAAGAAAAGACTTATGGTGGTATTGCAGCGGCATTGACTCTATTTAGTAAAAAGGCAGAGCTATTATGCAATAAGTATAATTGCACCCTCATTGGTATAAATCAGATGAGAGAGAATATGAATAGTCCTTATGGCGGGATGACTACAACCGGTGGTAAGGGATGGAAGCATAATTGTAGCGTCAGATTGCTGTTCCAAAAGGGGTCCTATATTGATGAAAGAGGAAATGAAATCAAGAGGAGCGCAGAGACCCCGGCAGGAAATCAGGTCTTGATAAATATAGCAAAGACTAAAGTTTGTAAACCAGATAGAAGGGTCGGATATTATACCCTCAATTATGAAACCGGTATTGATAAGATAGCGGATACCATAGAGGTGGCATTAAAATATGGGATTATCAATCAAGCAGGAGCATGGTTTAATTTCGTAGATATTGAGACCGGAGAGATAATCACAGATGAAGAGGGAGAAATCATCAAGGTACAAGGTAAACCAAATTTGATTGAGTATCTTCAAAACGACCCTCATCTATATAATGAGATATCCGAAAAGGTGTCAGAGTTGATTTCAACTAGATAAATTGAGGGGCGAAAAGCCCTTCTTTTTTTACCTTTTTGTAACATTGGTCTTGACTTTTCAATCAATATGTTATATAATATTATTAAGAGATAAGGATTTTACCTATCTCCCAAAACTCATAAAACTCAGGAGGTATGAAAATGAAAAAGATTACAAGATTGATTGAGGTAAGATTGGGGACGGGGCTCTGGGGAGCAAGCACGGCAGAGCATACAAAAACATATATCCGGGAGGCAATAAATTCAGTAAGAAATTCAGCTAAAACTCTTGAAACGACAGTAATAACAGTTTCAAATGAGCAGGTAAATGTTTTGGCAAAGGGCACAGAAAAACAAATAAATGTTCTTGCTCAGAAAATTAGAAATTGTGTTATAACCATTGATGATATTAAAATAGTAGACTAATAAAGGGGTAGAAAAGTCTTGACTTTCATCTCAATATGTTATATAATATTATTAAGAGATAAGAAATAAAACAACTCACAAAACTCATAAAACTCAGGAGGTAACAAAGATGAAAAAGTACGCAGTGATTTACAGAGGCAAAAAAGTAGATGAGATAATGGCAGAGAGTCATTGGGACGCAGTGGTCGAAGCTGATAAAAGAGGATACTCAATCACAATGGTAGATATAGTGGAGGTGAGATAATGGCAGCAGCATATAGAGAGAGCAAAGGCCGATTCATCTTTCACAACGAAAACCCAAAAGGGTCATTAAGGGCAAGTGATTGTGTAATCAGAGCAATAGCAAAAGCAACCGGAAAGACTTGGGAGGAAACTTATCACGGATTATGTTTGGTGGGACTCAGTATCAAAGACATCCCCAGTGCAACTCCAACCTATAAGCAATATCTAAAGCAAGAGGGATATCAGATGGAGAAGCAACCGAGGAAGTCAGATAACACCAAATATACCGCAGAGGAATTCGCTAAGAAATATAGCAAAGGGACTTACATTATATCCCTGGCGAATCATCTATCAGTGGTACAAGATGGCAAGATATATGATACTTGGAATTGTAGTCACAAATGCGTAGGAAATTACTGGGAGGTGAGATAAGTGCTAAACCTACTAAAGGATTATAAAGGAGCGGTAGAAGTCAATGGTCAATCATTTGATAGCCTTGACTCCGCCCTCAAGGGACTAAAGAATTTTGATGGTCAACTTACCATAGTATTAAATAAAGGAGCAGGAGAGCGGGTCTCCCAAGCATCTCAGCAGGTCGAGGAGGTAGCGGGGGATAAGATATATAGAATCAAGGTCAGACAATATATGACCAGACCATCAACCCCGCAATTTGATTTCCATGATAAATGGAACAGCGGTAACCCAATGCCAATGAGAATCATGGTTGGTAAGAAACTCAAGGAAACCAAAGGCATGGTACAGATGGAATTATGGGGAGAGATTACAGAAGATGTAACAACCCACTGTATGAGATGCGGCAGGACCTTGACCAATCCAGTAAGTAAATACTTTGGTATTGGACCAGAGTGCGGTAATCATGGATACAATAACCCATTTGATGATGAGGAAGAACTCAAGAGAGCGGTCAAGGAAGTTGATAAGCAACTCAGAGAAATCAAGTGGACTGGATGGGTTATCAAATCTGCAATAGAAGAGGAAACATATTTAGGAACCAGATAAAAATTCTATATAATAGGTGAGACAATATCTCACCTATTATAATTCAAGAGGAGGAAAACAGATGTATACTAATATCAATTTCAAAACTAAAAAAGCTTTCAAAGAGGCAGTAGCAGCAGGTCAACCAATCAGTCTTTATTCACCGGGACTTGGGACCCCAAAGATGAACGGGACTGAATTTGTAGAAGGTCCTCATTATCCGGAACCACATAGATGGTATGCCGAGGTCAAGGTGGAAAATGGATTGGTGGTGAAAGTAAAATGAATGATATAGAAAAAGCAATAGAAGTTTTGAAAATGGAAAATGAGTTAATGCAATTTGACCCAATGACGGGTGAAATTGAACCTATTGAATTACAAAACCAAGACAATCAAGACTTATATAAGGCTAATTTGATAGCAATATCAGCACTTGAAAAGCAATTAAACGGTGGTTGGATTCCTGTGAGCGAAAGATTGCCAGAAGAAGAGACTTTCTATCAAGTAACTGTAAAATATGAAAATTTTGCAGGAGTATATTTAGCTACAATGACGGCAGAGTACAAAAATAAAAATTGTT
>Ga0209718_1002034_pt1 | contig 20776 bp, 15 predicted proteins | sample AD_JPNAS1_MetaG_FD_184420 | JGI IMG/M metagenome (GOLD analysis project Ga0209718, IMG submission 184420) | Active sludge microbial communities of municipal wastewater-treating anaerobic digesters from Japan - AD_JPNAS1_MetaG (SPAdes) (version 2) | ecosystem: Engineered > Bioreactor > Anaerobic... | reverse complement strand
ATACTTCCCAGTATCGAAGTAAATGCAGGAAACGCTATTGTTAAAGGAAACGTTTGGCTAAAGATGAGCGTGGAAGTGAGAACCTGCGTTACCTCCCTTTACTGTTCGAGCGGGAGCGAGAGCTCACACTTCATCTTGTTACCATTCGAACGCAGTGAGAACTACTACGTAAGGTGTAGTACTAACGATTGATAGTTCTCGTAAGGACTGGCATCGACGGTTCAGAGTTCTCGAGATGGCGCTACGCGCAATTCCCTCGAACGATAAGGTGACGGCTGGAAGCTTGCCCCGCCCTACCGGGCGAGGTTCTCGGATAGTAATCCTCGAACGATAAGAATGACGGTCGGGAGTTCTCGGCGCTCTGTGCCTCGAACAATAAAAAACACGCCTCATTTTTCTCAATAATAAGGTGAAAATTTACATTTTCTCTTTTTAACTTTACATTATAAGTATGAATTCTTTTTTGCATATTTTTAGCAGTGCACAAGTCAACGAGGAAACTGTTAGTTACCTTAGTGCAAAATACAAGTGGTCGCAAAGGTTAGAAGTTTTTGATGCTACTAGCCTTGACATAAAGACATTGCGTCAGTTTTTAAATTTTGCTGCAAAGAAACCAATCGACAATGTTGATATATATCTTGTCATTTTTCGCGCAGAGTATATGAGTCGAGAGGTGGTCAACGCACTTTTAAAAATTATCGAAGAGCCACCAAGCTATCTTTTTATTCACCTAGTCACCACAAGTGAGCATAAAGTTATTGAAACGATGGTCTCGCGTTGCCAGCGTATTCGCCACAATTTCGATAATACGACAAGCGATAAATGGGACTGGCAAAATATGGATTTAATCGCGCGTATGGAGTGGGCTAGGGAGCTAGCGACAGATCCGGAGATGGAAAAAAAACTCGCGTATTGGCTCGAGGAGGAAACGCGTCTTCATAACTGGAGGTTGGCAGGCGCTCTTAGTAACCTGCTTCACACCCTAGCTAAGAGCAACGCCAATAAACAGCTCCAGCTCGAAAATTTTGTTATAAAAAACAGTTGTTGACAGCGGGGAAAAATACAGGTCTAATTAAGTCATGTGGTACCCTATAATATTTGTGCTCAGCGTGTTTTTAATTTTGGTAATAGTTGTTCGGCGCGCAATGGTTTTGGGTGTGGGAGGGGTAGATGGTGAATACGGCGACGAAAAAGAAGAGGGCAACACCAATAGTACCTCACTACCCAACAATCCCGGAGAGACAACAAGTACTATGCAAAAATGGCTCAAAGCAGAGGAGCTCTACAAAGAAAAAAAATATTTTGCGGCGGAAAAATGGTATTTTGACGTTGTTCGTATGGATCCCAACCACGACCGCGCCTTTGCTCGTCTTGCCACTATCGCTATGACACAAAAACGCTATTATGCGGCAATCGATAATTTTGAACGAGCATTGTCTATTGCCCCCAACACTCCAACGAGGCAGTTTAATTTAGCCCTCGCCTATTTTCTTGTTGGGGAAAAACAAAAAGCTCACACCTACATCGAAAAAGCGCTAAGCGCCTGTCCAGACAAAGAAAATTACCTCCAGCTAAGAGATAAAATAAAAGAACTGCCCTAGTACACACCACGCCTTGGCAGGGCCAAGAGGAATCGAACCCCTACCTCCGGTTTTGGAGACCGGCGTGCTACCATTAGACTATGGCCCTTTCAAGGCGCGGTGTGCTATTTACTTTTTTTCGTTTCTTTGTGCGCAGTGTGCTTATTGCAACGGGGGCAATACTTGCTTAACTCAATCTTTTCGGGGTTTGGCCCAGATTTTTTATGTGTCCAGTAATTACGACTCTTGCACTGAACACACTCCAGTGCAACTTCGTTCTTCTTCTTTTTTGCCATAATATTTCCTTTCTAATTCGTGGAGCCCGGAAGAGGATTTGAACCTCCGACCTACTCCTTACCATGGAGTTGCTCTACCCCTGAGCTATCCGGGCAGTCGATCGATTCCTGCAAGTGGTGCTGGGGGAGGGATTCGAACCCCCGAAGGCAGAGCCGCCTGATTTACAGTCAGGTGCGTTTGACCACTTCGCTACCCCAGCAACAAAAGGTGGAGCCAACGGAGGGATTCGAACCCACGACCTACTGTTTACAAAACAGTTGCTCTACCCCTGAGCTACGTTGGCCTAACTACTGCAATATACCATAAAACGCCACCTTTATCAATAATGTGTTACGGTCCATAACATATTGACTTTTGGGAGCCTATAAATGCATTAATGGTGTATCGCAATAGCATTGGTGCATTTACTTCGATACTGGGAAGTATCAAAGTAAATGCAACTTAATATGAGGTAGCGTGGAGTTTTTTTACTGTTCGAGGCGCGAAGCGACGAGAATTCCCAGACGCTGATACCACACCTGACCCGATAGTTCTCACTGCGTTCGAACAGTAAAGAAAGCAGCGGTTATCCTTCTTATCGTTCGAGAGAATTGCGCGTAGCGCCAACTCGAGAACTCTGAACCATTATTTTTATTGTTCGAGAGAATTGCGCGTAGCGCTATCTCGAGAACTATCAAGCGTTGATACTGGAACCCACGTTGTAGTTTTCACTTCGTTCGAACAGTAAAGGGAGGTTACGGTCGTCACTCTTATCGTTCGAGGTGTACTCACCGAGAACTACCAACCACTGATATCAAAACTCACGAAGTAGTTCTCGCTACGTTCGAACAGTAAAGAAGGCAGCAGTTGTCCTTCTTATCGTTCGAGAGAATTGCGCGTAGCGCCATCTCGAGAACTAAAGACCGTCATTTTTTATTGTTCGAGGGCTACTGCCCGAGAACCCCGCCGAGACCGGACGGGGCAAGCTACGCCACGCAAAGCTAGGCGCACACCTCGAGAACTATCAAGCACTAGTATCAAAACTTGCGTAAATAGTTCTCGCTTCCGCTCGAACAGTAAAAGATATGACGGGAAGTTCTCGCTTCCGCTCGAACAGTAAAAAACTCTCACTGCGTTCGAATGGCGAAGATATAGCAGGAAATTGCTTTGCATTTTTAGATATTGCTACTTATTTGCTATAATAAATTTATGGAAACAGAAGACAAAGAAATTATATGCAAAGAGTGTGGCTTTGTCTTTGTATGGACAAAGGGCGAGCAAGATTTTTTTGTTGAAAAAGGGCTCACTAACACCCCTAGTCGGTGCCCAGTTTGTCGTAAAAAAAAGAAGGTACGCCACACCTTTACCAACAACTACAATATCACTTGCGCAACCTGTGGCAAAAAAAGTACCTCTCCTTTTAAACCAGAACAGCCGAAAAAAGTACTCTGTCAAGAATGCTTTTTAGCGCAAGAAAAAGAACAGGCAGATTAAAACAAGCTTGTTTTACCTTTGAGCGTCCTAATACAACGAGTGCACAAAAGTATACCTTCTTTTTTCTGCAAATTTGGCTTGATAGTACGCTTTGTTCGATGTTGCGAGTGAGGGCGATTGTAACCACTAGTAGCGGTTTTACCACACACCTCACACCATCGATTAAGCGCTGTACCTGACAGATGCTTGACCTTCATAATAAGCTCCATTATCATAACTATGGTAACATAGAAAAAATAGAATATCAATAACTATGCTCGAGTTAATACAAACCAGTCCCCTTGCTTTTTTGGTAATAATAGGAGGACTTATAATTGCTCTAGCCTTCCACGAGGCAGCGCATGCCTTTGTAGCCTATAAATTAGGCGACAGTACCGCAAAAATGGCCGGTCGCCTTACAATCAATCCCTTAAAACACCTAGACCCCTTTGGTACATTGGCGTTGATTTTTTTTCGTTTCGGCTGGGGTAAACCAGTGCCAGTCAATCCCCGTAATTTTAAAAACCCTGCCGTAGGCAACCTCCTTGTTGCCCTTGCAGGACCAGCAACAAATATATTGATTGCCCTAGTACTCGGTGGAATAACTTTTCTTCTTCCTCCTAATTCGCTTTTAACTTTAGTTATTTCCACGGTTGTTTACATCAATATCCTCCTTGCTTTTTTCAACCTACTCCCCATTCCCCCACTCGACGGATCAAAGATTTTAGGGCTATTTTTAAGCGAAGAAAGTGCGTATGAGCTAGAACGCATTGGACCGATGATTCTATTAGTTTTTATTTTGCTCGTTAATACTACATCTTCTACGCTCCTCTTACAGTTCCTAAATTTAGTCAACCGCCTTACTAACCTAATTACAGCGTTCTAACCTCAAACACGTACCAAGAGTACTAAATATGGTACAATACAAGCATAAACTCTTTTATTGCTATCGGTTATCTGCTAGCCTATGTGGTGTTCGGGGAGTAGCATAGTTGGTCTAATGCGCAGGGCTGGGGGTCCTGAGATCGGAGGTTCAAATCCTCTCTCCCCGACCAAATTGCACCCCCTGCCGTAAGTGAATTAGTATTTTTATTTAGCAAATGCCCGACAAACAAAATAATTTAGAAGTTCTATATACTCGCCTCACCCATGCCGAGCGGTTGCCCGACCGTTTTTTAACAAGCCAGGCCTACAGCACAAGCGACCCCGAGAGTTTACACAAGGGAACCATTTTTGGACAAATTGAAATCCTTAACCCATGGTTTCCTACTTCGCAAATTGGACAAACTATCATCAACACTGCCATTCGCGAATATTATCGCTCAACTGACGCGAACGATCTAAACAACTTCGAAAGTGCCCTAAAAAAAGTTAACGACACCTTAGCCCAGGTAACACAAAGTGGTGAAACAGAGTGGGTAGGCAATCTTCACGGCATTCTTATGCTTATTAGCGGGAAGGATATTTATATTTCGCAAACGGGAGCAACAAACGCTTATCTTTTTCGCGGGCAACAAATAAACCATATTACCGAGGGGTTAGATGATGCAAGCGACGCCCATCCACTAAGAACCTTTGGCAATATTATTAGTGGCACCCTAAACGAGGGTGACAAAGTTGTTATTGCGAACCATGCTTTTAGTGAAGCAATCACCCTCGAAGAAATGGGCTTAACTTTGCTCAACAACCCACCCTCTCTTGCGGCACTCGAGTTTGCCCACATGGTAAAAAGAGAAAGGGCAACACCGGCAGAGGCAATTATTATAGAAGTTACTACCAAAGAGGAAGTCGCCTCTTTATCCCTCGAGGAAAAAAACGACACCGTTTATCTCGACAGGGGGAATATAGGTACGCTGTGGCAAAAAATAGGAGTAGTAAACGCATTCAAAGATGGCGCAACACGAAGCAAAGGTAGTAGCAATAGCACGTTTGCTAAAATAACAAAAGCTAGCGCTACCGTTCTTCGCTCACTGCGTAGTGCCGACAATTTTTTCGATAAAAAAATAAAACCACCAGTGCAGAAAGTGGTAAAATCTTTATACAAAACCGTATCAGGTGGTGTAAAAAAGTGTTACCAAAAATTAACTCGTGGTCGAGAAACAAAAGCAACACGTCTTGCCTCCTCTTTTGCAAAACGCCTGTCTTCTTTCTCTACAAACATTGCGCGCCTTTTTAGCTTTGGTGGTCAGGCGGGTATGGCAAGTAGCTCACGTCGCTACGGTATATGGGGTGTGGCACTGATTATCGTTTTAATTATCTTGGTGCTTGTTACTCGTATGCAGCCACGTCCCGCGGGCACAGAAAACGACGCCAAACTGCAGTCAACTGTGGACGATCTCACAAGTCGCCTTAGTCGTATTAAACTACTTTCCGCCTACAACGACAAATCGGTTGCTTTGGAAGAAATAGGTAGTATTATTGAAGAAATTAATTCTTACGGATCGCCCCAGGATCTCCCTCCCTCCCTTAGTAATGTGCGCACACAGACTATTTCAGAACTTGGTGCACTGACTAATACCAAAAACCTAGAAATGGAGGAGGTTGTCGATTGGGGAGGTCGCCCCTTTATTGCAGGCTTCGAAAACGAAAGCTATGCTCTTAATCAATACCTCGTTACAAAAGTCCCCGGTAATGAAAATACAACCATAAACGATATCGACACGCTTAAGACCATCGCCATAGATCGCAACGATAAAAACATTTATTTTTTGGCAGACAATAATATTTATCTCTTTAATAGTAAAAACAAAAAAACGGACGCTGTTAAGCTTTCCGCGGGCAAGTGGCCTACTGCTCACAGTTTTGATTTTTTTGATGACAATTTATATTTTCTCGACAAAATTAACGGAGCACTCATTAAATTTACCAAACAAGCAAATGGCTTTAGTGAGGGCAACGAATATGGCAAGCCAGAGGGAGAAGAACTAAAGAGAGCCGTTGACTTTGCTATCAATGGCAAGCTAGTAGTACTTTTTGAATCTGGTGATATTGTCCAATATACAAGCAATGGACGTAGTGCCGTGCAATACGGTAACCTTCCCGCCGACGGTTTTATTAAAAATCCGCAAAGAATATTTGCCGATCTGGACTCCCCTAATATTTTTGCTCTACACGAAGACAAATGGATCAATGGCTTATGGCGCCTTAGCAAATTCACACGTAGCGGAAGTTATGTTAGTAGCTGGTTCTTGCCAGAAAAAGGGCAAGACTGGGAGGCGGTTGATCTAGATATTGGCAGTGCCACAATGTGGATTATTACTAGCCACGCAATTGGCAAAACAAAAATATAGAACCTATATCTCTTCTGGTGCCTCTATCCCTAGTATATTGAGGCCACACTTAATTGTTTTTGCTCCCGCCAGCAATACTGCTAGACGGTGTTTTTGTGTACCTATGTCGGCTTTAAGTACAGGATATTTTTCGTAGTAACTTGTCAGTAGAACCGATAATTCATATATATAAAGAGCAAGAATATTGGGCGACTGACTTTCTGCGGAGGAGGCAATTATTTCTGGAAATTGTGCAACTTTAAGAGCGATAACTCTTTCCTCGTTATTGAGCTTTTTATTTAGGAAGGGCTGTACTTTTGCCTTGCGACCAACAGATTTAAGGCGCGCGTAAGTGTATTGTAGATAGGGGGCACTGTTGCCGTCGAAAGAAAGCATTCTATCCCAATCAAAATTAATTGTGGTCGTACGGTTGTTTTGCAAGTCATTATATTTTATTGCTCCAATCCCAATGGCGTGGGCAATTTTTTCCTTTTGTCCCTGCGGTAGGTGGGGATTTTTTTTATTAATTACGGCAAGAGCGCGCTTTTCTGCCTCCTCCAGGACAAGATTAAGAGCGATATAACGACCCCTTCTTGTGCTCATTGTCCCTTCTTTAAGCTTAATTAAGCCATGAGGAGCATAAATAAGATTTTGGCTATGGACCCACCCTGCGCGGCGAGCAATGGTAAAAAGTTGCTTAAAATAAAGACTCTGCTCGCTACCAACGTGGTAAATTATACTATTTGCTTTCATAATTTTAAGACGGTAACGTAAGGCAGCAAGATCGCGCGTCATATATAATGTCGCGCCATCTTTCTTGACAATGAGAGCGGGGGTAATATCTTTGTCTTGAAAACGCACAACAAGAGCGTCTTCACTTTCTGTAGTGATTTTTTTCTTTTTTAATTCATTTACAACCTTGGGTGCAAGTGCAATATATTCACTTTCCCCTTTTTCTAAATCGAACTTTACACCAAGTTTTTTATAAACGGCACGAAACTCCTCCATACTCCAATTGGAAAACCTTTTCCATAACCGCACTGCTTGCTCATCTTTATCTTCTAGCTTCTTGAACCAGTAGCGAGCTTTGTTAAGGATAGTGTCATCAATTTCTGCTTCACTGTGAAAGCGTACATAAAGGCGCAACAATTCATTAACGGGATCTTGCGCCACCACTTTCTCGCTCCCCCATTTATTAAATGCATAAAGGAGCTTTCCAAACTGTGTCCCCCAATCGCCAATGTGGTTAATACGTATAACTTTATATCCCAGCGCACTGTAACAATTAGCAACAGCATCGCCAATGATGGTGGAGCGAAGATGTCCCACCCCAAACGGCTTCGCAATATTAGGAGAAGAATACTCAACAAGCACTCTTTCTTTTTTCGCAATATAATTGCGCAATGGCACCCGCCAAGGTTTTTGCAGTAGTTGCGCCAAATAATTATCGCTTAGCTTAAAATTAATAAACCCCGGCTCGCTTACACTAACGGCAGTTATCGATTCTGGGAGCTTGAGATTCTTTATCATCTCTTGTGCCACCGCCATAGGTTTTTTCTTTTCTTTTTTGGCAATCTTTAAAGCGATGGGCGAGCTTAAATCGCCATAATTTAAGTTCTTATTATACTCGACATCGGAAAAGCCTAAAGATTTTGCAATTTCTTGTTTGGGGTATTTTTTCATTTTAAGATATAGCTTTTACGGCGACCTATAGAGATGATATCCCCTTTTGCAATAGCACTATTGAGCTCGTCCAATGAGATGGGCTTGCCGTTAACCTTAATTCCACCCTGCTGCGCAAGGCGACGAACATTACTGCTAGATTGCTCTTTTTCTACAAATAAAATAGCTTGTAGTACGGTAGTGCATTTACATGAGAAAGGTTTCGCGGCAGGCAACTCTCTGGCAGAAAAAATACGTTCGAAGTGAGCGCGCGCCACCTCTTCATTTCCCTTGTGAAAAATAGAGACTACCTCTAAGGCAAGTTGCTTTTTAACCTCCATTGGGTGACCACTGCCAATTGCCTTTTTTAGTGCGCTAACCTTCTTGTTTAGTATTAGGTCTGCATACATTGCCGTAAGCTCATCGGGAATAGACATAATTTTACCAAACATATCCTCTGGTGTATCGGTAAAACCAATATAATTGCCAAGGCTTTTACTCATTTTGCGTTTGCCGTCAGTGCCTACCAAAAGGTCAAAAGTAATGACATCTTGCGGTTCTACGCCCATTTTTTTCTGGAGGGAACGCCCCGCAAGAATATTAAAACGTTGGTCCGCGCCTCCTAACTCAACATCGGCTTTAAGCACAATAGAGTCGTATGCTTGCATAATAGGGTACATTGTTTCGTGCATCCCCAACGACAAGCCACTTTTTATTCTTTTGCTAAAATCATCACGCTCAAAGATATAATTTGCGGAGAATTTTGCCATAATTTCAAGCCACTCCGCGAGTACCATTTTTTTGTACCATTCGCTATTGTATCTAATCTCTATTTTAGTAGTGTCGAGCACCAACGAAACTTGGTCAATATAGGTTTTAACATTTTTCTTGACTTGCTCGGGCGACAAAACAGGGCGTTCCGTTTTCCTTCCCGATGGGTCACCAATCTGTGCAGTAAAATCGCCAACGAGAAAAATTACCTTGTGCCCAAAACGCGCAAATGTATCGAGTTGCTTGAGAATAACGTAGTGACCGAGGTGAAGGTCTGGTGAGCTAGGATCTACACCAAACTTAACGCGTAGCTTCTTTTTGCTACGCAAGCGCCGCTCCAAAGAGCTGCGATCGATAATATCTCGTGCCGACGAAAGAAGAATTTTTTTCATAGCAATTTTTGCCTAATTTCCCTTAAATTTTACATTTTTTTATGATATACTGCAAATATGAAAAAAATATTCCGTTCACTAAGAAGAGCGCAAAGAAATCTCAGGAAGGGATATTGGAAGCTCCGCTTACCAACAAGGCTTAATAAAAAGAAGATATGGCGCTATTTACTCTATGGCGTTGGCGCGTTCTTGTTGTTTATAGTCTTTTTATTTATATGGTATTCAAAGGATCTCCCCACTCCGGAAAAATTAGCGGCGCGCAGGGCAACAGAAAGCACAAAAATATTCGATAGAAACGGCGATCTACTGTATACTACTGGGGAAAAAAGACGAACGGTTATTGAAGATAAAGATATGCCGGTGTATATTCGCCAAGCGACAGTGGCAATTGAGGATAAAGATTTTTACAAACATCACGGATTGGATTTTTCTGGGATTTTCCGCGCACTTATTGTTGATGTTACCAGCGGAAGTCGCGCCCAAGGCGGAAGCACTATTACGCAACAATTTGTTAAAAACGCTCTTTTGTCACCCAAAAAAACTTTTACACGCAAAATAAAAGAAGCAATTTTATCAATTGAGCTTGAACAAACAAGAACGAAAGAAGAAATACTCACCCTGTATCTTAACGAGATTCCTTACGGTGGTAACGTTTACGGTATCGAGGAAGCATCGAAATACTACTTCAATAAAAACGCTAAGGATATTACTTTGTCCGAAGCAGCCACGCTTGCCGCTCTACCTCAGGCGCCAACCTATTACTCTCCTTTTGGTAACCACACCGACGCATTATTCGCACGCAAAGCCCGCGTTTTAGAGAATATGGTAAGCATGGGCTATATTACCCAGGAAGAGGCCGACGAAGCAAAAGCATCTGCCCCCAATAGCCAGGAACAAAACTTTGTTAAGCACAGGGACAACATAAAGGCACCTCACTTTGTACTTTACGTCCGTGAACAGTTAGTAGCGCTTTACGGGGAACAAATGGTTAACGAAGGCGGTTTGCAAGTTACCACCACCCTCAACAGTGAACTCCAGGCTATAGCTCAATCTTCGATCGATAAAAACTTTAACAATGTTACCGCTAGGGGCGGAAGTAATGCCGCCTTGGTTTCCGTTGATCCCAAGACAGGACAAATTCTCTCTATGATTGGAAGTAAAGATTATTTTGACACCGAGAAAGATGGCAACGTCAATGTTACCCTTGCTAAAAGACAGCCCGGCTCTTCGTTTAAGCCTATCGCCTACGCCACCGCTTTTAAGGGACAATATAACCCTGCAAGTACAATATTCGACCTAAGAACAGATTTCGGGGGTGGTTATGTACCAGAAAACTATAACGGGCGCACTAATGGCCCTGTTTCCATTCGCTACGCCCTCGCTAATTCTCTTAATATTCCGGCCGTTAAAATATTGTCGCTTGCTGGCATTGAAAATACTATTCAAACCGCGCGAGACCTTGGTATTACTACCTTAACAGATCCTAAGCGTTACGGTCTTGCGTTGGTCTTAGGAGGTGGCGAAGTTAAACCGCTAGAGCTAGCTGGTGCTTACGGCACCTTTGGCAACAGTGGTAAATTTGCCGCCACAACGCCATTTCTTAAAATTCAAGAATCGAATGGCAAAACTATATACGAATACGAAGAAGGCTCTAATGTTAAACAAGCACTGGACCCACAGATTGCCTACGAAATTACCGATATTCTGGCAGACAACAACGTGAGACGCTCTGTTTTTGGCAACGCTCTTACCGTACCTAATTACAAGGTGGCAGTGAAAACTGGTACCACTCAAGAGTTTCGCGACGGTTGGACAGCCGGCTACACCCCAAATCTTGCCACGGTAGTGTGGGTGGGTAACAACGATAACACCAAAATGAAACCCGGCGCCGACGGTTCGGTGGTTGCCGCCCCGATCTTTAGAAACTATATGGCGCAAGCGCTTCCCAAACTACCAAGAGACGAATTCGAAAAACCAAGCGGTATCCAGGAAATAACAGTAGAGAAATTTTCTAACAAGTTGCCAACAGAACATTCTCAAGAACTGATCAAGGATATTTTTGCGCAGTGGCAAGTGCCAACAACAAAAGATGATGTTAATACGGTAGTAAGAGTAAATCGCTTAAACGGTCAACTTGCGACCGGCTCCACGCCACCCGAGCTTGTCGAGGAAAGAGTTTATCGCAACATACGCTCAGAGCGCCCCACCTACCCCAACTGGGAGGGTCCTGTCCGCGCATGGGCCGAGGCAAATGGTTTCTTTGGTCGCCCCCCTCAAGGCGAGGATTATTCTTACGATGGAAAACGGCCAACAATTAGTATTACTAGCCCCGCCCAAGGTACAACCTATAATGCGGGAGCGCCGGTTGCCGTTTCTGCAAACGCTAGTGCAGGTAATGGCGTGCGCGAAGTTATCTTTACCCTGGGCAATCAAAGTGCGAGCGATAGTTCCGCTCCTTATTCGGCAAATTTAGACACAACTGGTTTTGCGCCGGCGGACTATACTTTAACCGCAACCGTTTACGACAACAATGGGGTAGCCGCGTCGGCCAGTACTACCATTGTTATATCGGCTTCGAGCCATAGCCAAAGCAATATTACCACATCTGGTATTACCTCAAATAGTGCAACAATAAGCTTTAATACGTCTCTACCTACTACGGCCTATGTTCGCTATGGCATAACATCAGCTTCGCTTAGTTTAAGCAAACAAAGTCCGGTAAATGCTACAGCTCATTCAATAGAGCTAACAGGACTTACTCCCAACACCAAGTATTTTTTCCAAGTTGTCTCGACCGCTGGCTCCTCCACTGTTACCTCTTCGGTTTACACCTTTACGACAAAATAATTTGCTCGTTCTCTTTTCGGGAAGAGATTTCCTTGGATTGTATATTGTACCGTTCGAGGTGTGCCTGCCGAGAATTACTTTTTATCGTTCGTGGCGTAATCACCGAGAACCCCGCCGAGACCGGGCGGGGCAAGCCCCGCCGGAGTAGCGGACGGGGCAAGCTATCAACCATTAGTGCTGGAGCTCACGCAAATAGTTCTCATCGTTCCGCCTGCGGCGGATACTCTTCGAACAGTAAAAAATTCTTGCTCCCGCTCGAACAGTAACAGGTACCGCGTTCGCCACCCTTATCGTTCGAGGGCTATTGCCCGAGAACTTGCAACCATCATTTTTATCGTTCGAGGCGCAGAGCGACGAGAACTATAGACCGTTGATGTTACATCATACGGAAAGTTCTCACTACGTTCGAACAGTAACAAGATTATCGTTCGAGGCGTAATCGACGAGAACTAAATTTTCAAATAAAAAAGAAGAGCCCTCTCTGCATAGCAGAGAGGGCTCACGTGACGTGACCTAGCGTGGACGCAGGCGAAAGAACCCCGGTCCTGGTGGACCTTTAGTCTGCTTGGCAATCAGTGTTGCGCATGGCTTCACAAAGCTCTGTGAGCCTCGTGCGGAAGTGATCGAAAGCCAACCACTTGTTTTCGTGAAGCCCGGAACCGAGGGCTAATTCTCGGTGCAAGATCAACCAGCCACCACCCTCGTACCGGCACACAATCAGGTGCTCTAATCCTGTCCAGACATACCACTCTTCCCGTAAACGACCCCCATCCTTGCGCGAAGAGCTGTTCGCCGGCAGGGTCGGCACCTGGTTAAGGGTCCGCATTATGGTCTCGACCCACCTCTCTACCGAACCGTAGTCCGTGATGCGGTCGCGGACAAAGGATGCACGAGTTTGGCCCTCCTGGCCTGTCTGACAATCAGCATCACAAAGCTCGAGTCGTGCCCAGTTGCACTTATTGCGGCAACAACACATTGCACATATCCCCCCTCTTTTTAATCTGCTCTACGAGCAGGATACTAGCCACATAATGGCCAATATACTACCCATAAGCAGAATTTATTAAGGTACTTTTTCGTTGCATAAGCTATTTCCTGCAACTATATATACTTATTAAAAGAAAATGTTGAAAAAATCAACACTTTGTAGTGGATGAGTACATAGGTACCACGGTCGTCATTTTTATCGTTCGAGGCGTAATCGCCGAGAACTATCGACCGTTGATGTTACATCATACGGAAAGTTCTCACTACGTTCGAACAGTAAGGGGGGGGTAACAGAGAGCTTGCCCCGCCGGAGTAGCGGACGGGGCAAGCTATCAACCATTAGTGCTGGAGCTCACGCAAATAGTTCTCATCGTTCCGCCTGTGGCGGATACTCTTCGAACAGTAAAAAATTCTTGCTGCCACTCGAACAGTAAAGGGGTTACTGTTTTTTGTAAGCTAAAAACCAAAGAATGGGAAATACTATAACTTCTACTGCAAGCAAAAACCAGACCCACTTGGGATACTTTTTTGCCTCATTCTTCTTCGGTGCCCTTTGCGACAATGAGTTGTTAGCCCGCCCCATATACTCCCTTCTTATTTACAACCTCGAAAGTAGTAAAACCTTATCCCCCTATTTCTCCTGTAGCAATAATACCACCATAATCGCTATTTATAGTAAAAACCTCTTTTGTGGCATGGTTTAAGAGATAGAGATTATATTCTGTTTCTTTGCTTTTAGTATCATAATAGCTGGCAACAATAATAACATAGCTAGAACCAGAAAGCGGTAAGTACTTACTTATCCTAAACTCTTTAGGACCCCTAAGAAACGATGAGTTATAGACGATTGTTTCTTTTGCGCCGTCGGTGCCAATTTTATACAGTCTAGCACCCTTATCATCTACCGGTTTTACCACATTATTGGGAGGTAATTGGTCTTTACACTGATCCGTGTTCATAGGTGTAGCATCGGCAATGAGTGTTTTATCATCAAGCCACGCTACAGTACCTACCGATAATGTATCATCTGTTAAATACTTTTTGCTTTCCTCGGAAAAAGCAGATGTGTAAATTCTCTCATACGACCCTGAACATTCGTAGTAAGAATGTTCCAGGGCAACAAGCATCTCGCCACTTGGGGAAATGCTAATATCGGGAGTGCCACCGCCGAGCGTAACCACCTCTCCTGTATTTACATTTAATTTCTGCAAAGAACCGCCAGACCCTCCCCCATAACCAAATACGAGTATATTTTCGTTATCTCTTGGAATTGCCTGGATACTCCAAGGAGTAGCGAAAAGCGTCTTATTTTCTGGATATTTTTCTAGGTTAGAATATATCTTAGTTATTACGTTGGGGTTACTAACAGTTGTTTTGTAAATCGTGGAAGCTTCTAGCATTCTACCCTTGCCCGGTAATTCAGAGTACTCTTCCCCAACAAGCAGATAAATTGTATTATTGCTACCAATTGCAACGCCCTCAACCTTATCTACCTCTATTTCTTTTGGCGCAATTTTTACTTCTTCTCGTGCAGCATATGCACGCGTAACACCCAGTACTACTTTTTCAGCATTTTCCTTAATTTTATCTACCGGCACTAAATAGATACCGTCATCTTTTTTAACAGCAACAACGTCGTATTTGTTTAGTGCTTGCATTGTTTGTGTAGAAAGCGTGGCTACTTCTTCCGCAGGTGGCGCTTTAATTTGGTGCTGCCTAGATTGATTAATCCACCATAAAAGCAATAATAGAGACACCACCGCAAGCAAAAGCCAAACCCATTTAGGGAAATTTTTCGCCTCGTTTGGTTTTGGTGGCGTTTGTGGCAATGGATTGTTAGCCTGCTCCACACACCCTCCTTTTATCTAAATCTAAAAGTTACTTATGCCTAAAATGGATTATGTTTTAGCTCTTCGTAATCCCACAGGTGGTTGGGATCATACTTATAATTCGCTACTTCGAAACTGTTGCCGTTAAAACTATACTGTATAAACTCCATTCCGCCTGTTACACAAGTATGACAATCGTCTTGCTCACTATGAACTGGCACTGCCACCACAATCTTGCCATTAAAAACAGCAAAGTGTGCCAAGCCTACATCGGGATACGATCGCTCTGTCCTTGCTTTAGGATAACGCCCCTCCGGATATTCTAGTGTATAATGATCGATAAACCCATTGTGCGCGCTATACACCGCCGGATAAGAACCCCCTGACCCGCAAGCAGAAAAACTAACCACTTTATCCTTTGCACCATCTCCCGTTACGTCTTCATCTTTTACGCTATCGCATGCTTCGCTACTGCGCCGAGTGTCAACATCACTGCTGTCATACAGCGTTTTCATCTTAATACACTGGCTGTCTTTTTTACCGATATCATCGCCACTACTGTACTTATTAGTGTAGATACAATAATGAAAAATTTGCGCCAAATCCTTTTGCGCAACAGTAAAATCGCTCGCTTTTGCAAACCTTAGTGTATCCACTGTTTCCTTAAGAAGATCGTAATAATTTACAGATCCGAGGTTGCTGGTGTTCTCTTTTTCTGTGCCCCTAAGCGTATTAGTTGTAATGGTAACCAATATGTTGCCTCGCACTACGGTAAAACCAGTCGTTTCGTGGCTGCCATCGTTAATCTTGTTCTCCCTGTAAAGTGTTATGCCGTTCTTGTTGGTAAAAGAAACATCCTTAAGTTCATTTCTCTTTGCTCTTTCCACCCAATTTAAAATACTGCTTCCTTCTGGTGAAAGAATTGTCTGCGTTATATCGACCATATTAACAAACAACGTAACCTTGCTAGAGTCGAAGGCTCGCTGTGTAAAGCTGTTTTCTTTACCGCTATAGTCATTTGCTACTACCTTTACCTTACTGGGATCATAATCAAGCACAACGCCCGTATAAGGATCCTTAAATGTTTCGAGAGTTGGCTTCGCCTCGTTAACTACTTCTTCCGACTGCGCTGCCGATGTGCTTTTATTTTTTTGTGCGTAAACAAGATACGCTAACACCGCAGCCACCAAAACTAAAACAACAACTACCCACCAGACCCACTTGGGCACTTTATTTTCGCTATCTTGTAAGACTTGGTTATCGGTCGACATAATTCTATAACATCTTGATTAACGTCCGTTTTTGCAATATTTTTACATATGCCCAACGGCACCCAATATCAGAGACCCCATATTACCCGTTGAAATAGCTTTAACATCTGTTATCTGTGAATATCTCTGCCTTCCCATGCACCCATTGTTGCAATCATTTGCAATAAATACTGGGGTTGGAGTACGCAGAACGTTGTATGCGCTTGTTCGTAGCACGCTGTCATATATCTGATAGGGACCGACATTACCATATTCATTTCTCCCAGTTGTGAGAACGCGATTATTTCTATCTACCAAAGTAATACTTGAAGAGCCCGCATCTATTAGTTTAATATTGCTTCCGCCCATCAGCTTCACGGGCTCCTTGTAACTGTCCTTGCCAAACTCTGTAGAGGAGGAAAACGCACTAGTATTACCCCAAACCCAGACTTGATCATCTTTATCTAGCGCTAGATATGCCCCGCTAGCAGACGCAGCCACACCTTTTGCTCGAGGCAACCCCTGAACCTCTGCCGGCATAGGATTTTCTGGACCCCAGGTATATACAGTGCCATCAGTACCTAAGGCGATCTGGCTTGTTCCAGAAGTATCAACGCTAACAAAAGCCTTGGAGGGTAATTTTACTTTTAGTGGAGTATTAGAACTCCCCTTAAGCGTACCCTGTCCCAATTGTCCGGATTTATTGTCTCCCCACGCATACACCCCATCATGCGTTACCGCGTAACTAACATAGTGTCCTGCTGCGATATACTTAATATTGGTAAGATTTTTCACACCGATAATATTAGCCGAATCCCTATTAACACCATTACCCAACTGCCCAACACCGTTACCACCCCAACTATATATTTTTGTATTATTTTCGTTTGTGATAAGCGAGTGATCTGCGCCAGCAGCAATCAAACCCACCTTCATATTGCTAATTTTGTATGGTCGGGTAATCGTATTAGCTTTTTTCCCATTGAGTGTTGCACTATTGTTGGCTTTCCCAAAGGCATAAACATAACCATCGTTCGCACGTACTAAGCCATGCTTCTCTAATATAGAAACGTCAGAAAAAAAGCCACGGCTAATCACGTCAAGATAGCCATAGCGTCCAATATTATCGGATTTACTATATTCTCCCTCGTACCACTCATGATTACCCAGCGAAACCAACGCTGTTTTAGTCGGGGGGCGATCGGCTAGCATAGAGGCACCGATTTTGCCATATCTACCTAGCGCAAACACTGCGCCAACGACAACCAACAAAACAAAAGCTACAATAACAAGAATTTTTGTCGATTTAGCTTTCATTACCTTCCTCCTATTATTTTACTAGCCTTATTATACCCTTTAATACAGTTGCGACAATCTAGCTATGGATAAGTTAACCAAAGTATAATTATGCTCTAGCTGTTTGTTTTGGTGCTAAAAAGAACCTCTTTAATTGCCCCATCGATATTTTTGCTTTTTACAAACCGGTTATACCCCAAACTCGTCGCAGCCTTTTTCCTTAACTGTGCGTCAGAGGGCAGTATAACCTCACCAAGCAACCCTACTTCGCCAAAAATACACCAGTTAGCATCAACCGTCTTGTCGCGGTGGGCACTAACAAGAGCAAGGGCAATTGCTAAATCTACGCTTGCCTCTCTTGCAACAAAACCAGCGGTTGCTTTTATAAATACATCAAAATTTCGCAAGCTTACTTTTGCTCTTTTTTCCAAAACCGCGAGGATTAACTCGAGACGCTGGGAATGAATGCCTACCGCAGAACGACGTGGGTAGCCAAAAATCGTGGGCACCACCAGTGCCTGGACCTCCACTAAAAGTGCCCTTGTCCCCTCTATTACTGCCGTTATCGCCGAGCCGGGCAAATTTTTTTGCCTTTGCTCTAAAAACGCCTTTTCTGGATGTTGTACTTCTTTAATGCCATCCTTCTCCATTTTCAAAAGCGCCACCTCTTGCGTTGAGCCAAAACGGTTTTTTGCGGAACGCAAAAGACGCAAATCATCGCTTTCTACCTCCATATAAAAAACACCGTCTACGATATGCTCCAATATTTTTGGCCCCGCGATATTTCCTTCTTTAGTGACATGACCAACAATAATAAAACTAATACCACTCGCCTTTGCATACTTTTGTAACCCAAGAGCAATTTCGCGAACCTGCACCAAACTCCCAGCGCTCGAGCTAAAAGATGGATCAAAAATCGTTTGAATAGAATCAATAACTACCACTTTTGGCTTTACTTTTTCCACGGTTGCCAATATAGTTGCAAAATTTGTTTGCGCTAAATACATCACGCTACTACCAGCTGGCTTAATACGTAACGACCTATCCTTAATTTGTTCCAGTGACTCCTCGGCTGTTACATAAAGAATGGGCTCTTTAATACAATGAGCAATGGTTAAAAGTAATGTTGACTTACCAACACCGGGGTTACCCCCAAACAAAAGCAAGGAGCCTCGGGCAAGCCCGCCCCCTAATACATTACTCACCGCTGGCAAAGCAAATTCTATGCGAGAAAGAGTCGCGCTTTTTATTTCGCCAAGGCGATAAACTGGCGCGGGTTTTTCCGTGCGAGACACGCCACCCCCCTCCTTGTAATTACTATGCTCTACCTTGAACTCTTTTAATGTATTCCAAGCTTTACATACAGAGCATTGCCCCATCCATTTTAAGGTTTCGCTACCACACTGCGAACAAACATAATATGTTTCTTTAGACATTAGATTATTTTATATACGCCTTACCTAATACACGAACGTCAATATACTGCTTAACGTCGCCACGTTTTTCGCTATAAATATAGCGCACCGCCTCTATCTGTGTATCGACTGCCTGGGTGATATCAAACTTAATCATAACATTATCACTCGTTAAGACAGCAATACTAAAGGTAGATTCGCCAACATGGATCTCTTCTATCGATTCGTTATTTATCTTTGCGGGTAGCTCATCGATAATTTTTTGCACTGTAGCAACGAAATCACTAGAAACAATTCTATTGCCAAGCTCCACCGCAATACCACTGTCGTCGATTATCGGAAGATAACTTTCTTTTTTTCCTCCTTCTGCATGCTCATAGGCGACCCCCGAAGTATCGATAAAATAATAGTTCTCTTTACTTTGCCACACTATCGCCCTATCACGCTCCTCCACCCTTATTCTCAAGGTATCTGGCAAGCCTCTATAAATCGCCATTCGCTTAATGATTGGTAATTCTTTTTGCATACTCGCCACCAGCTCTTCCGTTTTTAACAGTAAAATATTTTTACCCTTGAGGGCTTCTATCTTTTCCACAACCGGTTCACTTGGCTCACTCTCGTAAACTATCTCCTTTACCACAAAGACCTGCGAAACAAAAAACCACCAAAGCAAAACAGCGAAGGAAAAGAAAACTACCACCCACTTCAAACGTACATAATCTATTTCGTAACGGCTATTGGGGCGTTTTTCTCCACGCCTCTTCTCCATCTTTTCGCCTTTTCTGCGCCTTAGATAAAAATACTCTAGTGCCATAGTTATTCTTTACCAACTAGCCGATATGCCACCTTATAAATATCCGTTGCCCCCATTGTTACTACAACCTCCTGCTCTTTTTTATAGCTTTGTAAATAGTGTGTAATATTTTCATACGGGAGGGGCAGGTAAAAGGCTTTACCTTTCTTTTTGGCGTTAATTTTGTTTACCAAATCTACGCTCGTAAGTTTACTTTCCTTATCCCTTCCCTGTACCTTAAAAATATCAGTAATTATCACCCGATCCGCCAGCGCCAAAACAGAGACAAAATCTTGGAAAAAATCCTCTGTTCTTTTTGCCTGATGAGGTTGAAAAACAACAGTCAACCTGTGTTTGGGATAATGTTTTTTTAGTGCATCTAAAGCCATCTTAATCTCTGTAGGGTGATGTCCATAATCGTCGTATATTCTTGCTCCACCTACCTCCCCCACTAGTTCCATACGGCGTTTTGCACCTTTAAATGTAAGAAGAGCACGCCACGCTTCTTTGGGCATAATTCCCAATTGAGCAACGGCACTTGTTGCTAAATTCGCGTTTGAAAAATTATAATCGCCAAAAAAAGAATAATTGTTTTTTTCCAAACCCAAGGGCAAAGTTGGTTTAACCACTCTAATGTCTGCTCTTGTTTTAGAAATTTTTTCTAAAACCTTTTTTTCGTAACTGTTCTGTGCATCAAAAACCAGTGTCGCACTAGTGCGAGAGCGACAAATATATTCCGCAAAGGCTTCTTCTATTTCTTTAATTCCGCCCTTGAAGTAATCGAGGTGCTCCTTTTCGATGTTAGTCAGAGCAATAATATCACTTCTGAAATCGTAAAACGACCTGTCATACTCACAGGCTTCGATAACAGCAACACTGCCCTGCCCTAAAAAAGCCACATTGTTCCCTATGCCATCTTGCGGTACACCGATAAAG
>Ga0209718_1002032_pt1 | contig 20780 bp, 14 predicted proteins | sample AD_JPNAS1_MetaG_FD_184420 | JGI IMG/M metagenome (GOLD analysis project Ga0209718, IMG submission 184420) | Active sludge microbial communities of municipal wastewater-treating anaerobic digesters from Japan - AD_JPNAS1_MetaG (SPAdes) (version 2) | ecosystem: Engineered > Bioreactor > Anaerobic... | reverse complement strand
CCTCAACTTGAGCCTTCGACTTCAACTGGGCTACACGGGTATCGCCAACTTCGGGCTGGTACTCGCCTTCACCGGAGGGGCCTACGTCGGGGGGTGGCTCCCTATAAGGCTTGGCATGTGGCTGGTCGAGGTGGACCCGTCCCTCGCCGACGACATGATCTGGAACAATGTCATCATCGCCTCCCAGGTGGACCTTTCACTCCACGGCTCCCCCGGGACCGCGATGACCATCCTGCTGATCACCCTCCTGGCGGCAGGCGCCGCGGGGGCTCTCCTGGGCCTCCTGTCGGGTTACCCTGCGGTTAGGCTGGGCGGAGATTACCTGGCGATCTCCCTTCTCGCCTTCGGCGAGGTCCTCGCCATCATCGGCAACAATTACGACCCCGTCGTAGGGGGCCCCCTGGGGGTGAGGATCCCCGACGTATGGGCCTGGGCGGGAGACTGGAGGTTCATGGCCGCGTCCCTGGCGAATTGCGCTTTGGCGCTGGGGGTGTGGCTGTACCTGGACTCCATCGAAAAATCCCCCATGGGGAGGATGCTGAGGGCTATCAGGGATAACCCCGACGCCGCCTCGTCCCTGGGAAAGAATGTGGCCAGGGTCCGCCTGAACGTCATGGTGACCGGCGGGGTCATATGCGGGCTCGCCGGGGCGATGTACACCCTTTACACGACGGGGGTGGCGCCGAGCGCCCTCAGCAGGTTCGACTGGACCTTTCTACCCTGGGTCATGGTGGTCTTTGGCGGGAGCGGAAGCAACGTGGGGGTCCTGATCGGCACCTTCACCTTCATCCTGGTCCAGAAGTTGATCATCTCCTACAAGTTCGCCCTCTCCTTCCTCCCCTTTGACCCGGTCTGGCTGCAATTTCTACTGATGGGGCTTGTATTGATCCTTGTGTTGAATTTCAGGCCCTCGGGCCTGGTCACAGAGAAGGCCAGTTACGCATTGAGCCGTCGCGATATGGCAAAAGCCGCCGGCAAGGAAAGCCTCTGAAGGCGCTTCCGGAAACAGAGGAAGGAGCTGGAGGCCCACCCCGAGGCTGGGCCATGGCCGCGGACCAGGTGAAAGGTCATCAAAACAAGTCGGGGAGGCTATGGAGCCTCCCCGACCCTTGTAGAAACAGGGAAAAGCGTACAAGGGGCGAGGAAGGGTGGAATTAAAGGGTTCCCAACCTCTCCTTGTCGTCGGGGGTCAAAGTGCTCAAGACCGGGTATTTTTCGGGATCCCTTTTTCTAAGTATCCCCATCAGCAGGTGCAACCCGTAACCTATCAAGAAGTAGATCCCCAGCGAAATATAGCCGCCGATCTCCAGTTCAAGCGCTGACCCGATCACTATCCACACCGAAATGAACAACCCGATGACGAAGATCATATCCCCGCCTGGCGCCCTGTAGGGGCGTTCCCACTCGGGGTGGATCTTGCGGAGTTTCATCGCGTCAAGGCAGCACATGAAATAGACCACCCCGGCAGCTATACAGGATACGGCATAAATATACTGGACCCAGTTGGCCCCGGTGAACAGGCAGAAAAACACCGAGAAGAAAAGGACCGTCAGGTTGGACACCCATGGCTGCCCATAGCGGTTCACCTCCATGAAGATTTTGGGCAACTGGTTGAGTTGGGCGGCCCCGTACAGGCAACGGGCGGAGGATACCCAGAACCCCATAAGGGTGGTCAGCGCGTGGAGGATGCCTGCGATGATAGCCACTATACCGATTATCGCCGGTAGACCCAGCTTCGCGACGATCTCGGGTTCGGGCATCGCCATGCCGGCTATCTCCTCCCAAGGCGCCATGCCTCCCATTGCAAGGACGACGATGCAGTAAAGAACGGCCGGGATGAAAAGAGCCGATAGGAGAACGAGCCACATTTTACTTGCCGGAAAGTTCGTCTCTTCAATCAAGGTAGGCGTAAACTCGAACCCGATATACTTCAGGGTAAAAACCGCCATGGCGATGAAGATCCCGTAAGACCCCTTCGGGAAAAACCCCCCATGACTCGTAATATTTGAAACCGACCAACTGCCACTTGTAAAAAATCTTGTCGCAACGTACAACGACATGGCGACCATTGAAAAGAAGAAGATATTGGCTAGTAAACCCGTCAGTTTGATCTCGAAGTTGGACAGGACGTACCAGCAAAATACCATGCCGATGGCAACAGCCTTTGTCATTCCCGCGGGAATAGGGATGAAATGGTTCAGCGCCGTCAGGAAAATGAACGCCATCAGCGGCGGCTCCACCACCTGTACAAGGAACATCATCCATTGGGTACTCCACCCGATCGTCGGCCCGTATGCGTTGGTGGTCCAAACGTCAACGGCCGAGGCGAAGGGGAGCATCGCGGTCAGCTCTGCGAAGGCAAGCCCAACCGGTACCAGGAGGATGCCAAGAATGGGGAAGATGAAAGCGGACCCCGCTCCGCTGACGCTGAACCAATAGGGTGCCTCCGCAAGCCACCCGCCAATAACGGCTCCCGCCGCGATCGAAACCATGGTGATAAACGAAAGATCCCGCTTCAGCTTACCCTGGGACACCTGCCTTACCTCCCTTCAGGGAACATAAGTATTAAATTCAGCTTATTGCCTCTAATAACTCCTTCGTATTGATGACGTGGCAATAAATATTGTTCAAAACAGCCAGTTCATGGCTCTGGATCTCCTCCGTGGCCGCCATGCAACCGTCTTCGATAAGCCAGACCTTGAAACTCTCGTCGGCCAGGCCTCTTACCGTCCCGGAAACGCATTGGTCCGTAAATACACCGGTGACAACCACCGTGTCGATACCCATGTTCTTGAGGATCAGGGCTAACTTGGTCCCATTGATAGCACTGTCGGTGGTCTTGGTGATCACTATCTCATCCTCGATAGGGGCCAGTTCCGGCACGATCTCGGCATCCCTTGAGCCGGGAGGCAGCAACAGCTCGTTGAAGCCTGTCGCTTTGTGGACAAGGGAACGATCCCTGCCGTCCTTCTTGTAGCCCTGGATCTTCGCGAAGATCACCTCCATCTTTTTCTCCCGGAAAGCCTTGAGTATCTTCCGATTGTTCGGAATGACCACCTTGTCGATCTTGTCGTAGAAAGGCTTCCACTTTTTAGCGGAAGCTTTCCTCTCTTCCGGCAGGTTCGCTTCCGTGGGCCTTGTCAGGAATACCCTTTGAAGGTCCACGATCAGAAGGGCCGTCTTTTCCCTTTCGATCACTACTTTGCCGATCTCATGATCATCCTCGTAGTAAAGGGATACGTATCGGTCATTTACCCTCATAACTCATCTCCTCCTTGGAAGCAGACTCCGGGTTTTTTCGGGATTGGCGGCAAAGGGGAAAGTATTGCGGGTGGTTTAAGACATTGGGCTCCGGCAAAGCGAAAATAACGAAATAGAGGAAATGTGAAAGGGTGTTTCGGCATACAAAATGTTCGTCAAACCCGTAACGAAATGATACTCCTTTCTTCACGTCAGTCAAGAGGGATAAACTGATGGCTGGATGAAGGGATCATTGGCTAAATAGCGTGTTAGATGGGAGGGAGGCCCTGTCTTTATCCGGCCGAGCCTCCGGAACCGGTCTTACTATCAATCCGATCTCCAGTGGTTACCCAGGCTTTCTTTTCTTTTTAGTGCCGCTTCGGCGACGGCCTTCGCCGTCTCGAAAAGTCCGCGCATTTCAAGAGCCAGCAACCGGTCGACAGGGGTCTCGATCCGTATCTTTCTTGCCTTGAAGTCCGAAAGAAAGCCCAGGTAGCTCTCCATTTCACTGGTTCTCCGGATGGGGCCCAGGGCTATCCAGGTTTCCCGCTGCAGTTCTTTCCGCAGCGCTGAGGGACTTTGTCCCACGCCTTGTGATACTTCATGAAGAAAACCTGGAACAGGTCCGGATCCCGTTCCATTGGATCCCCCAGCCTCTTCGGCGGCGGCCTCCCCTGTACGGAGACCAAAAACGGCAACGCTGCTGAGGGCGTTGCCACCCACCCGACTAGCTCCGTCGATGCCGCCCGCCACCTCACCGCAGGCGAACAAACCGTCGACAGCGGTACGCCCTCGGCTGTCAATGACGACTCCGCCGCAGAAGTAGTGCTCCAGCGGAGCGACCCTAAGAGGGCGGGCAAAATCCTTGAAGCGCGAGGCGTCCAGTCCCAGGCAGTATCTAACAGCCGGGTCGTCGAAGCTGTTTTCTTCCAGGTCCTCCAGGTGGGCATAAACTCCACCTGCCCTGTCCCTTTCGGCCACCAGCCTAGCGCTCTTGTCACGGGCGAAAAGGCCGCCTTCAGCACCGTTCCGATAGCCCCATTCGTCCAGGGCTCTTTTCAGGAACTCCACTCCCCGGCAGTCCGTAACCCTTACAAAATCAACAAGGGAAAGGTCGACTATCCACCGTGGAAAGTTCGGTTCAGCCCATCCCAGCGGATAAAACTGCACGAACTCCATGTCCCGCAGGACCGCCCCTGCTTCCAACGCCAAGGCGTACCCGTCGCCTGTTACCCTGCCGGGGTTGTCGGTATTGCTGAAGATCTGTCCACCTCCCCCGGTGGCCAATATCACGGAGCCCGCCCTCAGAAAGCCCTCTTCCCCGGTCCGCCAATCCTGGACCCTGGCACCGACCACCCGTCCACTCCTTACGGTAATCTCCATGACTGAAGTCCAATCCACAAACTCCACTCCGGATCCTTCGGCGATAGCGATGAGCTCCGCGGTGAAACCGGCGCCGCCCATGACCATGTTAGGGGCCGTGGACAAGACCGAGGCCCCTCCACTTTCAAACTCGATGGTGACCCCCCATCGAGCGAGTTCCCTGAGAGTTTTCTCTGCCTCTTCGGAGAGGACCTTTACTAGTTTTTCGTCATTTTGATGATGGCCCGTCTCGAGGGTCTTCCGGTAATGCTCTTCGGGGGAAAGACCCCCGCAGGCCAAGGTGAATATGCCACCGGCATGGGCAGTGCATGTGCCAAGGCCCCGACTTGCCTTTGAGACGACCTGAACATCCGCTCCCGTCCTCCTCGCCGCGATGGCCGCTACCAGGCCGGCGCCGCCGGACCCAATGACTAGGACACGTTTTTTCACGCTACTCCTCCTCCCCGGACAGGTTAACGAAGGGGTCCGGATGCCGGTATTTTACCCCTGCAAGACCCTAAAAAAGGAAAGGCGGCCGGCCCGATCCCACCGGTCGCCCCTTGGACCCAAAGAGTGAGACCCTATCTTAACAACCGGACCAGCCCCATGGAAAGGGCGGGGACGTAGGTAAAAAGCAGCAAGCAGGCCACCATGGCTAAAAAAGAGGGGATGATCTCTTTCGATATGCTCTCTATGCTCTCCCCTGATATGGCGGACGCAACGAAAAGGTTTATGCCGTAGGGCGGGGAGATGAAGCCGATCGCCAGGTTGACGGTTATTATCAGCCCGAAGTGAATCGTGTCGATGCCTATCATGCGGACCACGGGCAAGAGGATCGGCGTCAGTATGATGACCGCCGGGATGTTGTCCACGAAGCAGCCCAGGACCAGCAGGAACACGTTAATGATCATCATCAGCAGGAAGGGGCTGTCCACGAAGTTAACCAGAAGGGCCGCTATCTTCGCGGGTATCTGCGCCATCGCCAGGTAACTCGCGAAGGCCATGGAAAGCCCAATCAGGAAGGACGTGGCGCCGTTTATCAGCCCCGTGGATTTCAGGCAATCGTAAATGGCCTTCATATCCAGTTCCCGGTAAACGAACTTGCCTATGATGACGGAATAGACGACGGCGACCACCGCGGCTTCCGTGGGAGTGAAAACGCCCCCGTAGATCCCCCCGAGTATTATTACCGGGACGAGCAGGGCCCAGACGGCCTCCTTAAAGGCCTTCGATACCTCCGAGAACTTGGGGCGCTCGGTCATGGAAATGTAATTACGTTTCCTGGCGGTGAAATAACACACTGACATCAAGGCGAGGCCGATTATTATTCCGGGTATTATGCCCGCAATGAACATATCACCAATGGAACACTGGGCGACTACGCCATAGATGACGAAGGGGATGCTAGGAGGGATGATGACACCAATAGTTCCCGCCGCCGCCGTGATGGCCGCGGCGAAACCGGCGTCATATTTTCTCTCCTTCATCGAAGGGATCATGAAGGAGCCGATGGCAGACACGGTCGCGGGTCCCGAACCGGAGATCGCCGCGAAGAACATGCAGGCCAGGACGGTCACCATGGCCAGGCCGCCAACGATGAACCCGACAAGGCTTTCCGCCAATGCTACCAGGCGGCGTGAAATGCCACCGGTGCACATCAAGGCCCCGGCGAGGATAAAGAACGGTATCGCCAGCAGCGGGAATGAGTCCAGCCCAGTAACGGCCTTTTGAGCGATCATCAGCATGGGGATATCGGAAGTGAGCATCATCGCGATGCACGTAGACAACCCCAGGGTTATACCTATGGGGATACTTACTATTATCGTGACGATCAGGATGGAAAAAAGGATTAAAGCTTCCATGGCGATCTCTATTCCGGCATATCCACAGCGGGGTTGGCCGGCTTGGGCAGCCCGCGTTTATGAAGGTCATACATTTCGACGATCAACCGAAGGCACATCAAGGCGCTCGCCACAGGTACGGAGGCGTAGGGCCACGTCATGGGCATGCTCATCGCCGTCGAAATCTGGCCCGTTCCCTGGAGGAAAATGAGAAGTTTCGTCCCCTGCCAGGCAAGGAAGAAGCAGAATGAAAACCAGGCCAGCAAGATAATATATTCAAAAAATACCCGTGTTTTCCCTTTGATCATGTTTACGAACATCTCGACCCTGAAATGGCTTCTTTCCCTCACGGCATAACTGGCACCCATCCAGGAAAGCCAGAGGAAGATGAAACGGGCCAGTTCTTCGCTCCAGGAGAGGGAATTCGAGAACACATACCTCATCACGACCTGTAAAAAGACCAATATGGTCATAACCGCCATGATCCAGACACAGAAGTACTCCTCGAAATTATGAAGGAATTTTCTTACCGTCATCATGCGACCCCTTTCTGACGGAGAAAGCCGCTCCCGCCCGGCCGGGCGGGAGCGGGGGTACGGAAACCAGGGCTATTTCCGTACTTGTTTCAGTATTTCCATGACCTCCTCGCCGAAATCCTTTTCGAACATGGGATAGACCTTTTCAGCGGCATCCACAAAGGGTTGTTTCTCTTCGGGCGTAAGAGAGTTTGCGGTCATTCCTCCCTGGATTACCTCCTCCTTGAAAGCGGCCTCTTCCTCATCCATGTATTCACGCTGTTTCAAAGTTGCTTCCCTGGCTGACTTGACCACCAGCGCGTTGAGATCGGCGGGAAGGTTGTCCATGAACTTCTTGTTGGCTATCAGGACCTCGAAGGAAAATACGTGGCCCGTCTCGGAAACGTACTTCTGGACTTCGTAAAACTTGCCATCGACGATCATGGCATAGGGGTTCTCCTGGGCGTCGACGGTCCCTTGCTGCAGGGCGGTGTAGAGTTCCCCCCAGCTCATGGGCGTGGGATTGGCGCCAACGGCTTTGAAGAACGCAAGGTGTATCGGGTTTTCCATAGTGCGGATCTTTATCCCCTTCAGATCCGCCGGGGCCTTGACGGGTCCCCTGTTGTTGGTCACGTGGCGGAATCCGTTCTCCTGGAAACCCAGGATCAGCATGCCCTTAGCCGCCAGGTAGGAATTGAGTTTTTCCCCAAGGATACCGTCGGCTGCCTCGAAGGCAGCCTTTTTAGTCGTGAAAAGGTAGGGCAATTCCAGTACCTGGACCCTCTTGTCGAATCCCGCGAGCGGCGCGGAGGCGGGGATAGCCATCTGGATGGTCCCCATCTGCACGCCTTCTGAGATCTCGCGGTCGCCACCAAGCTGGGCGTTGGGGTAGAGTTCGACCTTGATCCTACCCTGGGAGCCTTCCTCGATGGGCTTCACAAAATACTCCTTCATGGCCCTCATTGTAGGGTGCGAGTCGGAGCCGATGTAGGCAACCTTGATCGTATATTCCGGGGCTGCGAAGGCTGTTCCGGCCATTACCGCGACCACCGCCATTACCGTAAAGACCGCAAGAAGCTTTCTCACCGCTCTTTCCCCCTTTTATTTATTACCTTTTTTATAGAAACGCCCTTGGGGCGTCGCTATCGAAGGGCCGCTACGCGGCTTCCTTCCTTACCCTGACCTCCCCCTTCTCGGCGTCGACCTCTACATGGTCTCCGTCCTCTATCACTTCATAGGGGTCGGCCTCCATCCGGTCCACCATGGTGCATTCGACCATGACGGCGGCCGAAACGATGACCGGCTCCGTCTCAACTAGTATTATGGCCGCCGGCAGGTTATGCTTCATCCAAAGCTGGTAGAAACCGTCCACCTGCACCACCGAGCTGCCCTTGCCGGATTTGAGCACCAGTATCTTGTTCGCGATGCTCTTGCCGTGGATGGCGTGATTCCTCTCAATCACTTCGCCCGTCTCGGGGTCTGTCAGGTAAAAGCACATGGCATCCCTGGAAACGACCGCCTCACCCCCGGCGCATCCCTTGACTATCTTGCGGCACTTATAGCTTTTCACATCCTGAGACATCAGTCTATCCTCCCTTTTATCGCTGCCTCGACGCATTCCGACAGTCTGCGGATGGCGAAAGGCTGTCCACGGCGCTCCCTGTAGTATGCGCACTTCGGGGAGTCCGTAAGGCCGAGGTGCCCTTCAAAGGATTTCCAGCAGGGTTCATCGATGCAGGTGTCCCCCACCATTCGAACCCCAAGAAGCTCAAGCTTCTGGCGAAGGTGCGAGCGTTCGGCCAGCTCGACGGCGCCCGCTTCCGCCAGGATCCAGAAAGCGGTATTATGGCTGACCTTCCTTCCGGCGAAGAGCCTGTCGATCTCCAGGATCTGGTCGTAGGTGTAGTGGGGGCATCCCAGCATGACCAGGTTGATATCGCCCGTAGCGGGGGTAAGCTTGGCTTCCCTGTCTTTCAGGTCTTTATCGGTGATCACGGCCGCGGCGGCCGGCACCTTCCCGCCACCGAAGGCAGCCTCAATGGTGGGCGCCTCGGGAGTGACGCCGACCATGTGGTACATGGCAACGGCGCCGCTCGTGGCGGCCTCGGCCCCGAAGTAGAGGTAGTCTTCCGGCCCGGGGTTGACCTTGTGCTTGAAACGAAGGACGGGGTTATGATAGCCCGCCAGTTCACCCACGACGTGCCCAAGAATCCCCCAGTCGTAGCAGTCCTTCACATCGGCCTCGACCTCGATCAGGAGATGGCCGTGCCTGTTCTCATCGATGTGAAAACCGTAATAGGGTGTTTTACCTATCACCGCCGCGGCCAAGGCGCTTATGGAAGACTCCCGGTTGGAGCGGGCGCCGAGGGCGCCGTTGACGTAGGGTGTTGCGCTGGATTCTGAATAGGCGATGTGTTCGCCGAAAAAGGGTACGCCCGTGCTCAGCCCTGGGGCGCAGTGGTAGGTGAGTTTTGCACCTATTTTGCGGTAGGCCTCGCCGGTACGGTTGGCCAGGTCTAACTCTTCCTTGGTCACTTCATAGAATTTCGTGAGGTAGCATGTGTCCCAGTAGGGGTTCGTCGTCGGTGTGATGGCACAGGTCGCGCCGCCGCTTACCAGGAGTTCGCACCAGTAGGTGTCGCCTTCCTGCCCGCTCAGCGCCACGTGGGCGCGCTTGACGGGTATCAGTTTTTCCGCATCGAAGGTGAGCCCGAGGGCATAGAGCATTTCCATCGCCTTCTGCTTTCCCGGCCCCTCGGAGCCGTCCAGTATCCGCTTCTCTTCGTCTGTGAGAAACATGGTCAGCCGCCTTTCTTTATTGTGATCTGCCTATGATGGGCAGCGAGATCCCGCCCATCGGAATAATGCCTATCATTGCGCCGGGGATGAGCTCCAGGGCCTTGTCCAGGGCCTCCTGGACCGTGGGGAAGGGCGTGTACCCCATGGCGGCGATGTCCTCCTTCGACAGCCCCTCCGTGACGGAAAAGATCCTCGCCTTGTCCCTGGCGCGGCAGTTGCATATGGCGAGTACCGCCGATACCATATCGGCTTCCACGTCCTCCGGCGAGGCCGCCCGCAGCCTCCGTAGCGCTTCGTCCAGGGGAAGGGAGAGCCATTCCCTGAAGAGGGGGTGGTTATGGGCGAGACCCTCACCGCAGGGGGCGGCGAAAATGATGACCCCGCCCTTTTTAACAGCGAAATAGGCGCAACTGACGCCCTTGGTGGCTTGCCAATAGTCCATATCGGAAGGCCACGAACTTACTACAACTATATCCGCGGGCTCGGGCACAGTGATCCTGAAAGACTTTTCGGCGAGCTTTATTCCCTCCCTATGGGCCTTTATGAAGTCGCCGGAGAAAACTCCGGCGATCTCATCCCGGTAGTTTTTTACAATATTGACGATGAAAGCGAGCCCGGCGATCCTCGCTACTTCCTCTATCCCCTCGCGGCAGGGGTTGTCGTCGGCCACCCCCAGGGGTATATCGGGACAAAAACCGGCGGCGGCGTGGGTGGCGGAAGTGGTGACAAAGTCGCAGACCCCGGGCTGCAGGATCTTGGCTCCCCCGGCGTAACCGGCGTCACAATGGGGCACAATGTTCCCTATACCAACGAGGAGGTCCGAGGAAAGGGCGTAGCGGTTAACGTGGGCTGGTATCTCATAATTCCCCGCCATGACCGTTCCGATATCCACCATATCTTCCCTGGCCGTCGCGTCGTGCTGTACGACCTTGAAACGCCTGACCATTTCGGGGCCAAGTTTTTCAAGGATCTCGCCATCGGTCATGAGCCTGTGGGTCCCCGGGGCGGTGAGGAAGCTCATCGCGCCGTCGGGGACTCCGTTTTCGTTGAGATACCCCGTGATCACGGGCATTATGATGTCCAGGGGCGTACTACGAGTGCTATCCTCCACAAGGAAGACGATGTTCTTCTTCCCGCGGGCGAGCTCTTTGAGGGGCGGCGTGCCAAGGGGAGATCCAAGGGAGGAGATGAGTTCTTTTTCGAAGTGTTCCAGTGGGGGGATGTCGGACATCTCACCTTCGAAGATCACGGACTTCTCGGGGGCCTCAAAGCTTACTTTTCTGTTTCCATAGGGGATATCATATCTCATCAGGTAACACCATCTCCGCATAGGATCAGTACGCTCAAGATGTGTGGCCTGTATACTGCTTCCGATAAAACTTGCGACCGCTTAACCTTGGTTGAGGCGTCGTCAAAAAAGAATGAAAACCGCTTTCCTGTCTCGGATAATAACACCTGGGATTATTATGTCAATGAGAACAGGAGATAACGCGATGATCCAAGGGAGCGTATATTATTAAATCGGAATGGATTCTATAGACAAATTGGAATTTTTAATGTATATTCCCTGTATACATCGGACTCATTCTTTGGGAGGCGGAGCCATGAATGGCAACGGTAGGGCCAGTTGGGCGAAGGCATACGGGTGGATCCGTGAAGCGATAGAATCGGGGCAGATCGTGATGGGTTCACCCCTGCCGGAAAACCAGCTCGCGAAGGAGATAGGCGTGAGCAGAACCCCTATCCGTGAGGCTTTACGGTGCCTTGAGCAGGACGGTTACGTCACGATCATCCCCCAGAAAGGGGCCTTCGTTTCGAGGATCTCCCTGGAGGACCTGAAGGAGATCTACGACATCAGGAAGCTCCTGGAACCCTTCTCCGCTTTGACGGCCGTGAACAGGATCCCCGAGGAAAAGATCGACGAAATGGAAAAGGACTGGAAGGCCCTGAAAAAAGCCGCTTCCTCGGGGGAAGTAGACCTTTCCAAGGTCTCCGAGATGGACTACCGGACACACATGACAATTACCGATTATGGGACAAATAAACGCATCGGGGCCATCATCGCGAACTACCACGCCCAGATACAACTTTTTCAGAGACTCTCTGCCCAGTCGCTGGCCAACATCTTTGAAACCATCGACCAGCACCTGGAGATCCTGGAAAAACTGCGCGAAAGAGACGCCAGAGGTCTGTCAAACCTGCTCTACGAACATATCGGAAAAAGCGAGAGCAACATTATGAAGGATTTCTTTCTCCGGCAATAAAACAGCACGGGGGGGAAGGACCTATGAAGTACAGGAGTTCCGAGATACTTTCAGAACTAATGTTCACCGAAAACCGCGCGCTCTACAAGTCCATGGGGTTCTCCGACCGCGACCTTGAAGGGCCCCTCATCGGCATAGCCAACTCCTGGAACGAACTAGTACCCGGACACTACAACCTCAGGAACGTGGCTGAGTTCGTTAAAAAGGGAATACTCAGGGCGGGTGGAGCGGCCGTTGAATTCGGCGTCATAGGCGCCTGCGACGCCCAGGGCTGCGGACACGCCGGCATGAGGTATATTCTACCCACAAGAGATCTCATCGCCTTCGACATCGAGTCGATGGCCGAAGCCCACAGGCTTGACGGTATCGTCCTGTTGGGTTCCTGCGACAAGATCGTGCCGGGGATGCTCATGGCGGCGGCCAGGCTCGACCTGCCGGCCATACTGCTCGTGGGCGGCCCCATGGCCGGCGGCATAGAATTCGACGGGCGAAAAAGCGATTCCACATCGGTATCCGAGGCCGTGGGCATGCTCAGCACCGGCCTGATAAGCAAAGAGGAGTTTTCCCGATTGGAAGACAATGCCGCCCCCTCCTGCGGGTCATGCTCCTACTACGGCACGGCGAATTCCATGGGATGCGCGGCCGAAGCCATGGGCCTGTCGCTTACGGGGTCGTCCCTGATACCCGCGACCTCCTCGGCGAGGATGAGGGCCGCGGAAGCGACGGGCAGAGCCATCGTGGATCTCGTCAACGGGGGCGTCACGGCGCGGAGGATCATCACGAGGTCTTCCCTCGAAAACACCGCCAGGGTAATGGTCGCCACGGGGGGATCCACGAATACCTTTATCCATCTTTCCGCGATCGCCAACGAGATAGGGGTGGACGCGGAAACAATGATGGATATTTACGACAGAGCAAGCGACACGATCCCATCCATCGCAAGGATCAACCCCGCCTCCGAGTACGACATGGAAGACTTCTACCGCGCCGGGGGCATCCCCCAGGTGATGAAGGAACTGTACGACGATATAGACCTCTCCTGCCTGACCGTGAGCGGCGAGACCCTTGGGGAGAACCTAGAGAAGTGGTCTCACCCCTTCGAGGTCGACAGGAGGGTCATCCGCTCAAAGGAAGATCCCTTCAGCAGGACGGGGGGGCTCGCGGTCCTCAGGGGCAACCTGGCGCCGGGCACCGGGATAACGAAACCCATCGCCATAGACGCCTCGATGCATTATTTCTCCGGGCCCGCTAGGGTCTTCGAGTGCGAGGAAGACGCCAACGAAGCCATCCTCTCGGGGAAGATCGCCGAGGGTGACGTGATAGTCATCCGCAACGAGGGACCCAAGGGCGGCCCGGGAATGAGGGAAATGTACTTCGCCATGAAGCTGCTTTACGGGCGCGGCCTGGCGAAAAAGACCGCCCTGATAACGGACGGCCGCTTTTCCGGGACGAACAACGGCTGTTTCGTTGGGCATATCTCGCCGGAAGCCGCCGAGAACGGGCCGATAGCCGCCGTGAATGACGGGGACAGGATAACCATAGATATCAAGAATAAGAGGCTTGACGTCGAGCTGTCGCCGGAGGAGATCACCTACCGCTTGAAGCACCGGGCGAGGCCGCCGAAGAAGGAATATAAAGGCATCCTCGGCCTTTACGCGAGGCTGGCGGCATCGGCCGCCGAGGGCGGCATGATGAAGTTTTAGGGGAGAACGGGGCGCGCGGCACTTTTGGAACATTGCTTTCAGAGATTCCGAATATCTGCTCCTCTTTATTTTCTGGTCGAAGCAGTACCGTGGCCTTGTTTAAAAATCCGGAGAGGCTCTACAGATATTGCTCGACTTTGACAGCAAATGCCGAAAATAAGGCTATGGGTTTCGAAATAGCCCGTGGATACCACGATTAAGGTTTTGGGGGCCAGCAAAACGCTGTGCCACCTATTTATTTTCAGATGTTTTTATTCAAAGTTTAATACAAGTGCCACGTATGTCAGAATGAAGACTCTCACCAAGAAGAACGGTTCTACAAGAACATATCTGTATTTGGTCGAGGCTGTCAGATCTTCCGGCAAGGTCCGCCAGAAGGTCGTGGCCAACCTCGGGCGAGTTGAGAAATTACAGGAAAAGGGACTCGATTCAATCATCGAAGGCCTCGCCAGGTATTCGAAGAAACAGGGTTCCGCACTCAGGCGAAGGATCCGGCACTTTCCGGCACCGAGGCTAGAAGCTTGTTCCGTGTTTCGGCGTCTGTGGTAGATACTGGAGCTCTTCGACGCCATCAATGGCATTGCTGCTCCAAGCCGGATCACCTTTCCCACCGACGAGGCCGCCTTCGCCATGGTCCTTCACAGGCTTGAATATCCCTGATCCAAGCGGGAGCTCTACCGCCCTCCATTCGTTGGACTCCAACCGCAGCACTTCTATCTACGAACGCATGAGGATAGACGAAAAAGCCGTGGAGCGGGAAGCGGAATACGACGATAAATGGATATTTAAAATGAACACCGCTATGCCCGCCGAAGATGTGGCGCTGGCATCCAAAAGTTTGTGGCAAGTGGAAAGGCCGTTCAGGGAAATTAAGTCCAGTCTGGACTTGAGGCCCATCTGTCTCTGGAGCGAAAGCGGGATAAGAGGCCGCTTCATTGCCTGCTTTCTGGCCCTTGTCCTTGAATCGGAGCTCTTGCGAGCATTGAATGAAGGCAGACAGGAAACAACAGCAGACAAAAAAAGTGCTGGAGACGACGGAAGCGGCGCAAGCATGAAGGACCTGATGGCCGATCTGAAAAAACTTCAAGTCATAAAAGTAGAACTGGTCCGCAAGCAGTGTCTGCTCCGGACCAAATTCCAGGGTGGATCCTATGAGGCTTTTAAAGTGCTGGGCCTGAGGCCCCCGGAGAAATTCCAGGTTCTTGCTGAATCCGTGAAACAAGAAGCGAAAGATGCAAACACTCAACTCGTGTAGCAAGTGTTGGAGTGCTTTGTGAAATTGGAATCCCCTGATGCGGGTCTGCAGTGATGCGTCTGTTTGAGCGGCCGGGAAATCCCTGTTTCCCTGGCTTTCTCAGAAACCAGGTGTCAAAGATGAGTTTAAAAAATCTTAAAACTGGGAAAATATGTAACTGAATTCCAAAAATCATTATATCCACCATTGGTTCGTTAAACATCATGTTTCAAATTTTCATTCTGTTCAAATCCTGACATTCATGTCTCGTTTGACATTTTTCCTGCTCCCTGTTGTCTATTCAGTCGATACCCGATCTCCCTGGCTTAACGACAGTCCGCCTGACACTACTACCTGATCTCCCTTTTCAAGTCCCTGCAGGATTTGAGTGTCTTTTTCAGTTCGGATACCAACCCTGATGACCTGTTCTTCAACGGCTCCGTCAATCACCGTGAGAACAAAAAGGGTTCCGTCCTTCTCTGATACCGCAATGGTCGGTACAACGAGAACATCTTCCTCCTCTTCAAGAATAATCATCGCCTCCGAGAACATGCCTGGCTTGAGTTTCCCCTCCTGGTTTTCCACGCCAATCTCTATCCTTGTGGTACGCGTAGAAACATCTACAGAAGGTGCGACTGTCATCAAGCTTCCATCAAAAGAGCATCCGGGTATCTCTGAGACTGATATCTTGACCTTCATCCCTTCCCGGAGTTCGGCTGCTTTTGTGGAGGGGGCCATCACCACTGCCTTCAGCTTCTGGACAACGCCTATTCTCGTAATGGGAGTAGAAGAGGTGATCATGTCTCCTGGGGTGAGGGAGTAATCATCCAGAACAATGCCGTCAATTGGGCTTTGAAGGAAATATTCTGAACGAGTAACAGACTGTTTCTGGACTTCGGCCCTGGATCTTTGCACCTCCGCTTTGGATTGCAGGTAAAGGGTCTCCTTGTCGTCAAATTGCTGCCTGGTGGCAAATCCCTCCTGCATCAGTTTTCTGTATCTTTCCCTCTCTACGGTACTGTGCCTTAGGGATGATTCGGCACTGGACAGCTCGGCTTTATTGATCTCCAGTTGAGAATCTATCTCCCTATGGTCGATCTCCGCAATTGTCTGGCCTCTTCTCATAGCTTGACCATTTGAGATCATAAATTTGTCCAAACGACCGGTGACTCTGGGGTAAACGGTAACTTCGGCGAACGGCTCCAATGTCCCGCTCGCCGAATATGTTCTTTGTAGAAGAGATGTCAATTCAACTGTTGTTGTTTCCACCACAGTCACTCTCCCTTCTTCCCGGGTGTTACTATTGTTTCGGGAATCGCTTCTGAAGGGGTTGAACATGAATAAAAAATTGACAATTATGATAACAACCCCAATAAACAAGTAGGTGTTCTTCTTTCTCGGCATTCATTTCACTCCTTGACTGGGCGCTGGGTGATCAGATTTTCTGAAAGGGTTCCTTCCGACTTCCAGAGGGTTGCCAGTGCTACGTTGTAATTTTTTAAAGCTTCCGAATACTGTTTCCTGGCCTGGGTAAGGCCCGAACGAGCATCAAGAACATCAAGCTGAATACTGACTCCTTCCCGATAGCCCACCTCTGCCAGACGGAGCGATTCCTCTGCCAGTTCAAGTTCCTTTTCCATTTCCTTCACGGAGTTCCAGATTGTTTCCATTTCCAGGTAGGCCTTTTCAACCTCAGTCTCAATTGACCTTATCTGTTGTTCGAGAGATCTTCTGGTTTGTTCAAGGGAAGCTCTCTCCTGTATGATTTTTCCTTTGGTTATACCTCCATCGTAAAGGGGTATATCCATTCGGGCCTCTACACTCCAGTCATCGTTGCTCCCGTTGACCGAATTTTTTGTAGCCTCGTTGTAATTCAACGAAGCGCTGAGCGTCACGGAGGGGCGAAGGCCGCTCCGTGCGATCTCTATATTCTGTTCCTGTATTTTAACCTGAGCTTGGAGCCTCGTCAGTTCTGGCCTTTTCGTCATTGCGGTCCGCCTCGATCCTTCAATGTCTCCTTCAAAAGGTGAACAGAAAAGGGATCCTCGTACCTGAGGTGGATCCGTTACATCGAGACCCAGCATTTCAGCCAGTACTGTCATAGCCGACTTCAGTTCGTTCGTTGCAGAAACAAGATCCTTCCTTCCGGCGACAAGAAGTTTTTCAGCCCTGATAACTTCAAGATTGGTTGCCAATCCTATGTCTCTTTTCTTTTCCATCTCTGAAAAATAGCTTTCAGCATAAGCCAGGGCGTCCTTCGCGGTGCCCACGTTATCTTTCGCCAGGAGGATATCGTGGAACTGTTTGTACACCTCCAGCAAAACTTCATGCTCCATTTCTGCCAGATATGCTTCGGCGATGGACAGGGAAAGATCAGCTTGCTTTCTGTAAGCCTGTAGTTTCCCTCCCTGGTAGACAGTCTGGGAAAGGGTGATATCGGCCTGCATGTATCTGCCATCGTCAGTGCCGCTGACAGAATCTTCCTCGATGGTATAACCGCCCCCTGCCGACAGGGAGGGGAGAAACCCTCCTTTGGCAACAGAGATAACTCCTTCGGCCTTAAAAATTTCCTGTTGTGCAGAAAGGATCTCCGGATTGTTTTCAAGGGCGAGCAATATAGCCTCGTCGAGGTCCAGAATTAAAGGGGACTCACCCGCAGCGACAGGTAGGGCGGAAAAAATCACCAGTAACACCATCAGTCCCATGGAAATCGCCCTTTTCATCGGTTTCCTCCTGAATATCCCAGGTTCGGTTCCTGTGTGGTGCGGCGCCTTCGCCGGCGCAGGAACCTGAAGATTATTCCGGCGCGATTCCTCATGTCGTCGACGACCAGATAGGCTGTAGGAATGACAATCAAGGTCAATAGTGTTGATGTGAAAAGCCCTCCTACCAGGGCGACAGACATTGGCTGTCTTATCTCCGCTCCTGTGCTGAGGCCCAGGGCAACGGGCAATGCTCCCACCATGGTTGATAGGGCTGTCATAAGGATCGGCCTGAGCCTGTTAGGCCCGGCCCTCAGAACCGCAGTGGTCTTGTCGATGCCAGCAGCCCTCTCCTGGTTTATGAAATCCACAAGAAGAATGGCGTTGTTCACGACGATACCAACAAGAAGGATAATGCCGATCAGGGCCATAGCGTCAAGTTGAAGTCCCGCCAGGAGAAGTGATCCGAAGGCCCCTGCGGTCATGAGCGGGAGGGAGAACATGACTGTAAGAGGGTGGATAAAGGATTCGAACTGCACGGCCATGACCATGTAAACCAGGATAACGGCCATCGCGATGGCCGAAATAAGGCTGTTGAAACTTTCTGCCATTCGTTGGGAGCTTCCGGTCACAAGGATCGAGACGCTTCCGTCCTCGGGTGCGTTTTTTTTGAAAAATTCACGAATCAGGGTTACTCCCTCACCTGTCGAAAGATTTCCCGTAGTGTTGGCGGAAATGGTCAAAGAAAGCTGCCGGTTGTAACGCATTATCTTTTCAGCGCCGATACCTTCGCTGATGGCTACTATGTCGGGAATGCTCAGAAGTTCGCCGCTTCCGTTACGGATCGGAATACGCTCGATGTCTGAGATTGTCCGCCTCAAGAAGTCGGCTGCCTGTAGCCGTATGTCGTAGCGGTAGCCTTTGTCCTTGAATACCCCGGCTTTTGTGCCGCTGAAATAGGCCTGCACTTCCTCGGATAGTTTCCGGATATCCACCCCCATGCTGTCGGCAAGCCCCCTGTTGATGGAGATGTTTATTCGGGGCTTGCTCAGTCTCAGGTCGGTCTTGATATCCACGAGGCGACCATCGGCCTTAAGATCAGACACCATTCTGTCGGCTACGGAAGCGATCTTATGGGTGTCGCTTCCGACAAGGGTCATGGTCATATCGGCTCCGCCGAAATCTCCAAGGGTATAATCAACATCACGGAAAACAGCAAGCTCCTCGCGGATCTGAGACATGACTTGCGAAATGGGGGCTCTCGTCGATTTGTTGAAAAGATAAACTGACATGGTTCCCTTGTAGACTTCCTCGCCCGTGCCGCTGCCGAGGGAGGTAAGAGTATAATCTACTGCCGGGTTATTCCGAACCATTTTTTCTATCTTCGAAGCCGTCTCCATGCTCTGCTGTATTGAAAAGTTGTTAGGCATTTCAAAATCGATAGTGAAGTTTCCCCTGTCCTCGGTGGGCATGAAACCTGTCCCCGTTATAGTCAAGAAGAAGATCCCTAAAGCAAAGACGCCGAAAGCAGTCGTCAAAACCGTTTTCCTGTGCCTTACAGACAATTCCAATGTTTTGCGGTAGGCGTCCTCCATCTTTCCGAAACCCTTTTCCAAGAGTGATCCTATCCTGCCGGGAGGAACGGATTTGAGCATCCTGGAACACAGGAAGGGCGTCAGTGTCAGCGAAAGGATCAATGAAAGAGCGATGGTGGTAATTATGGTAATTCCAAAGGCTAAGAATATGCGCCCCATTATTCCCTCCATGTTGGCTATGGGGGCGAAAACTGCGATGGTAGTTGCGGAACCAGCAAGAATGGCGAAACCTACCTCCGATGTTCCGGAAGAGGCTGCCAATAGAGGCTTCTCGCCGGCTTCAAGATGACGATGGATATTCTCAAGGACAACGATGGTTGCGTCCACAACCATGCCAACCGCAAGGGATATGCCCATCATGGTCATGTTGTTGATCGTTATTCCAAAGGTCCTGATCACGAAGAAACTGGCAATGATGCATATCGGGATAGTAACTACCGTGACGAAAGTTGCGCTCAGGGTATGCAGAAAGAGGAACATTACCAGGGAGCAGAGCAGAACTCCGATCAGGACATCCCCTTGGGCTCCTCGCATGGATGCTTTTACGAAGGAAGAAGAGCTGGAAATAATTTTCAATGAAATCCCAACAGGAGCCATGTTTTGAAGCTCTCGTACAGCCTGTTCGGTTCTGTCTCCGATTTCGACTTCGTTGGCCCCTCGCTGCTTGAGGACTTCAAGGAGGATCACCGGTTCGTCGTTCAGTTTGGCAACGGAGCGCAGGTCTTCGAATCCATCCTCTATCGTTCCCAGGTCTCCAAGCCTTACCACCGCACCGTTGCAAACGGCAACCGGGAGGGTGGCAAGTTCCTCCAGGGAGGAATACTCTCCCTGGAGGCGAAGGGTGTACTCTCTTTTTTCGGTCTCGATCCGACCGGCGGGTAGTTCGACATGTTTATTGTTGATGGCCTCCTTGACATCACCTAAAAGCAGTCCACGGGCATGTAGTTTCCCCGGATCGAGCCATATCCGGATCTCCCGTTCGCGAAGCCCCACCGTGTTGACGTTGCCTACGCCGTCGATTGTCTGAAGGCGCAGTTTGACGACCTTATCGGCAAAGTGTGAACGGACGGAGTAGGGTGCTTCTCCTGTTACTGCCATAGTTACCACCGGGAAATCGGAGGCGGAAAACTTTGCCACCACTGGAGCATCGGCCTCATCGGGCAATTCCGACATAGCCAGGTTAACCTTGTCCCGAACGTCGGCTGCTGCAGCATCTATATCCTTTTCAAGTTCGAACTCGACGGCGATGACTGAACGACCATCGTAACTAGTCGAAGTAATGCTATTGATGCCGGAGATAGTGTTCAGTTTCTCTTCGAGAACGTCTGTAACATCGTTGTCCATGATGTCGGGGGCCGCTCCCGTCATGGTCGTTGTCACGGTAACAAGTGGGAAGTCTACGGGCTGTTGCTCAATTACCCCTCTTAGTTCTACAAAATGCGGGTCAGGCAGGACAGGCGATCGCTTGTCTCTTGAGAGCAAAGCTGAATCGCTCGAAGAACTTTGAAAAAAGAACAAAGGCTCT
>Ga0209718_1002025_pt1 | contig 20835 bp, 16 predicted proteins | sample AD_JPNAS1_MetaG_FD_184420 | JGI IMG/M metagenome (GOLD analysis project Ga0209718, IMG submission 184420) | Active sludge microbial communities of municipal wastewater-treating anaerobic digesters from Japan - AD_JPNAS1_MetaG (SPAdes) (version 2) | ecosystem: Engineered > Bioreactor > Anaerobic... | reverse complement strand
AAATCAATGGATACATTAAGTTATAAAACGGTACATTTGAATGCTCAGACAGTCAATAAGGAATGGGTATTAGTAGATGCAGCTGGTCAAACTTTAGGACGATTAGCATCTGCAGTAGCATATGTTTTAAGAGGGAAACACAAACCTGGATATACACCTCATGTAGATTGTGGTGATAATGTTATAGTTATTAATGCTGATAAAGTAGTTTTAACTGGTAATAAATTTCATCAAAAAATGTATTATCATTATACAGGTTATCCACATGGTCAACGTGGAGAATCAGCAGAAGACATAATTAAACGTAAACCTACTTTTTTAGTAGAACATGCTGTCAAAGGTATGTTACCTAAAAATAGATTAGGAAGACAAATTTTTAAAAATTTATATGTTTACGCAGGTGCAGAGCATCCTCATCAAGCACAAACACCTAAAGTCATTGATATTAATAAAATAAAATAGTAGAGCATGGACAATAAAATAATTTCTGGTAGAAGAAAAGAAGCTATTGCTAGAATACGTCTTATAAAAGTAGAAGATGGTAAGCAAGAGATTATTATTAATAATAGAGATTATAAAGAATATTTCCCTTCATTATCTTTACATTATATCGTAGAGCAACCATTAAAATTAACTGAAACATTAGGACAATATAGTGTAAAAGGTAGATTAGATGGCGGTGGTATAAAAGGACAAGCTGAAGCTTTACGTTTAGCTATAGCTAAAGCTTTAGTAGAAGAAAATCCAGAATTCAAACCAATATTAAAGAAACATAAACTTTTAACTAGAGATTCTCGAATGGTTGAACGTAAAAAACCTGGTCAACCCAAAGCACGTAAAAAGAATCAATTCTCTAAGCGTTAATGCTGATGAAATATCAAAGTTTAGTATCCAAATTATTGAGACTACAAAATTATTGTGCTACTCAATAATTGATATAATTAAGGAATGTAAACAAAAAAAATAATAAATGGAACAATTAACATTTGATCAACTCCTAGAAGCTGGATGTCATTTTGGACATCTAACTCGTAAATGGCATCCTAATATGGCTCCATATATTTTTATGGAAAAAAATGGGATACACATAATAGATCTAAATAAAACTCTAGCAAAATTAGAAGAAGCTAATCAAGCTGGTTATAATTTAGGTCGTGCTGGCAAAAAAATACTATTTATAGGCACAAAAAAACAAGCAAAAGAAATTATTGGCAATGCTGCAAAAAGTATTAACATGCCATATATTACTGAACGCTGGCCTGGTGGATTACTTACTAATTTTGTCACTATTAGAAAATCTATCAAAAAAATGCAACAAATTGACAAAATGATGAATGATCCTACTTTTTCTAATATTTCTAAAAGAGAAAGATTGCAGTTAGCTAGGCAAAGAGCTAAATTAGAAAAAACTTTAGGATCAATAGTAAATATGGTACGTCTACCGAGTGCTATTTTTGTAGTAGATATTGTAAAAGAACATATAGCTGTAGCTGAAGCTCATAAATTAAATATCCCTGTTTTCGCTATCATAGATACTAATGCTAATCCTCAATTAGTTGATTACCCTATACCAGCTAATGATGATGCTGCTAAATCTATCCAAACAATTTTAGAAAGTTTCGTAGAATCAGTGAAAAAAGGTCTCAATGAAAGAATAGGTGCTATGGAAGATGCTGAAAAAGAAGATGAAGAATTTAGCGAAGAAAAATTAAAAGAAAAGAAAATTAAAGTTATAGAAGCTTCTGTAGACGCAGAAGAAGAAGGAAAAGGAAATAAACAACGTAGAACAAGAAAAAAGGAATAATTGTATGTCAAACATTAGTGCAAAAGATGTTTATAAACTTCGTGATCTCACTGGGTTAGGTGTGATGGATTGTAAAAAAGCTTTAGAAGAAGCCGAAGGTGATTTCGATAAAGCTATAGAAATTTTAAGAAAAAAAGGTCAAAAAGTCGCTAGTAATAGAGCTGATAGATCTGCCAATGAAGGTATAGTAATTACTAAAATATCTGATGATAAATCTTTTGGTATTATCATGATGCTCAATTGCGAAACAGATTTCGTTTCTAAAAATGAAGAATTTGTTAATCTAGCAAATGATATTTCAAACATAGCTTTACAAAATAAAATAAAATCATTAGAAGATCTTTTGAAAGCAACTATTAACGGTTTTACCGTAGAGCAAAGTATTAATAACTACATGGGAAAATGTGGCGAAAAAATTCAAATTTCCCATTATCAATATATTGAAGCTCCTTTAGTAATTGGTTATAATCACCATAATGGCCGTGTAGGTGCTCTAATAGGACTATCTAAATCTTCTGAAAAAGCTCAAGAACTTGGTCATAATTTAGCTATGCAAATAGCTGCTATGAATCCAATAGCTATTGACAAAAGTGATGTTTCTCAAGATGTTATAGATAAAGAGTTAGATGTAGCTAGAGAATTAGCTAGAAAAGAAGGCAAACCAGAAGATCTAATCGAAAAAATCGCTCAAGGCAGATTAAATAAATTTTACCAGGAAAGTACTCTTCTTAACCAAGAATACATCATGGAAAATGACAAAAATGTTAATGATTATATTAAATCTATTGATCCAGAAATTAAAGTTACTAAATTTTATAGATTTGCTCTAGGATCATAAACTAATCGACTATTTTTTCATAATAATAATTTTTTTCATTAAGAGCCTCATTTTTGAGGCTCTTTTTGATTTAAAGAAAATACTTTTATTTAATAAATTTTTATCATAATTTTTAATTAAAAAACAAACTATAAAATTAATTAAATAAATGTTTAAATTAAGTAATGATATATTAATTTAAATAAATTATTGTTTACACTTTTTAAATTGTATCTATTATAAGAAATATTAAATATCATTAATTTTAATAAATATTCGTATAAAATCTTTATCAATAATAGTTTAATCCTTTTAAAAATAAATATTTAAATATCATTAATTATTTTAAACAAAAAATATGTTAGTTTGTAAAAATGCTTAATATCTGATAGATAGAAGATATTTCAAAAAGTTTTCATATCTATAAATAAAATAAAAAAAGAGACACATTTCAAATATGTCTCTTTTTTTATTTAAAAATTATATTTACAAAAGAGAATTTATTTTTTCTACGCTTTCTTTAGCATCACCATAAAGCATAGCAGTATTTTCTTTATAGAATAATGGATTTTCTACACCTGCATAACCGACAGCCATAGATCGTTTCATAACAATAACTCTTTTAGCTTTCCAAACCTCTATTACTGGCATACCATATATAGGGCTAGAAGGATCTTCCTGAGCACCAGGATTCACAGTATCATTAGCACCGATGACTAATACTACATCCGTTTCAGGAAGTTCTGGATTTATTTCATCCATTTCTAACACAATATCATAAGGCACATTAGCCTCTGCTAATAATACATTCATATGGCCAGGCAACCTACCAGCAACTGGATGAATACCAAATTTTACAGTTTTACCTTCATTTCTAAGTTTCTCAACAAGATCATGAATAGGATACTGAGCTTTAGCTACAGCCATACCATAGCCTGGAACAATAACAATAGACTGAGCTTCTTTTAACCATTCTGCTGCCTCATCATGTGTAATTGAAGTATCTTTCCCTTCAATTTTAGCACCAGTTTTAACCTCTTGGCCGAAACCACCTGATATTACTGCAAAAAAAGATCTATTCATAGCTTTGCACATAATAATAGATAAAATAGCACCTGAACTACCTACCAAAGCTCCAGTAACTATCAATAAATCATTACCTAAGGTAAATCCAGAAGCTGCAGCTGCCCATCCTGACAAAGAGTTTAGCATAGAGATAACTACAGGCATATCTGCACCACCTATTGCCATTACTAACATTAAGCCAAAAAATGCAGCTATAGCGGTCATTATAGCTAAATAAGGCATACCATCAACTCCTGTAGCTTGTACAAAAAATACGCCTAAAACTATAGATACTACTAATAATAATATATTAATAATATCTTTACCCTTATAAACAACAGGTTTAGGGGTTACCTTTCCTGTTAATTTACCCCATGCTATCAATGAACCAGTAAACGTAATAGCACCTATAAAAACTCCAAGATATATTTCTACATAATGAATTGTTCTTTCAGCACCTAATAAATCTAATGTTTTAGGATCTATATATGAACCATATCCTACTAAAACTGCTGCCAACCCAACGAAACTATGTAACATAGCTATTAATTGTGGCATTGCCGTCATCTGCACTTTTCTAGCCACTAATATGCCAATTACAGATGCTATTAACATAGCAATAATAATAAAACCATACCCCTGAATATTCCCCAATAAAGTAGCTACAACCGCTATTATCATACCAATAATGCCATAGATAACTCCTCTTTTAGCTGATTCTTGATTAGATAAACCAGAGAGACTTAAAATAAATAATATAGAAGCAAATAAATATGCTGCTGTTTGTATTTCTGCTGATATCATAAACTAAATTATTTTTTAAACATTTTTAACATTCTATAAGTAACTAAAAAACCACCTACAATATTTATACAAACAATTAATATTGAAATAAAGGCTAAAATAGATTTGGCATCTGTAATATTTGATTGCATCTGCAGCAGTCCACCGATAATTATAATCCCACTGATAGCATTAGTAACTGACATCAATGGTGTATGTAAGGCATGAGTAACATTCCATATCACATTCCACCCGACAAATACAGCTAAAACAAAGACAGTCATATGCCTCATAAAATCTGGAGGAGCTACTTTACCTAAGAAAAACAAACAAATACCCACGATAATGATGTAAATTGCATTATTTATCAATTGTTTACTTAGTTTTTTAGCTTTAGATATAGAGTCTTGTTCAATAGATTTAGAAATGATAGGTTTTTGTGCACTAACAGGTAATGGCTCTGGAGGCCAATTGATTTTACCATTATACACTACTACAGCACGCTTGATAACATCATCATTCATATTGATATTAAATTTATCAGCAGTGCCCAGCTCTTCTAAAAAATTAATTAAATTATTACCATATAAATAGCTAGCTTGAGTAGGCATCATATTAACTTTCCCTAAAATTGTAACTCCATTATCAGTAGTAATAATTTCATCTTTTTTAGTCAAAACACAATTACCACCTGTAGGAGCAGCTAAATCAACGATCACAGAGCCACATTTCATAGCATTCACATGATCTTCAAATAATAATTTAGGAGCTTCTTTACCAGGTATTTGAGCAGTAGTGATAATAATATCAACTTCTTGAGCTTGTTTTTTAAAGAGAGCTAACTCAGCTTTTATATAAGCCTCACTCATTTCTTTGCTATATCCTGTTTCAGTAGAACCATCCTCTTCAAGGTCAACAGTAATAAATTGAGCACCCATAGATTGTACTTGCTCGGCAGTTTCTTTTCTAGTATCAAAAGCTCTCACGATGGCTCCTAATGATTTAGCTGTACCTATAGCAGCCAATCCTGCTACACCAGTTCCTATTACTAAAACTTTAGCAGGATCTACTTTGCCAGCAGCAGTAATTTGACCATTAAGGAATCTACCAAAATGGAAAGCAGCTTCTACGACAGCTCTGTAACCAGCAATATTAGACATCGATGAAAGAACATCCATTTTTTGAGCTCTAGAAATACGTGGTATTGCATCCATAGCCACAGCATTGATGCCTTTCTCAGCTAATTTTGTTAAAAGTTGCTGATTGAGTGCTGGATACAAATAAGATAAAACCAAAGTGCCAGGTTTCATCAAATTAATTTCTTGATCAGTAGGGGGCTGCACTTTAAAAACAATGTCAGCAATTGAATACAATTCTTCAGCACTATCAACAATAATAGCACCGGCATTTAAATAATCCTCATCTGTGTATTTGGCTTTTAGACCAGCATTAGATTGAATGTAAACATCATATCCCAATTTTTTTAATTTCGAGATATTTTTAGGTGAAATAGCAACTCTATCTTCGTTAGGATCTATTTCTTTAGGGATAATTATTTTCATTTTTTTATTTTGTTAAAAAAAACTTCAAAAGTAAAAAATTTTTTTAAAATAAAAAAAGGCTTTATGCAAAACACAAAGCCTTTTTAATTAAAAATTATTAAAATGGATTAAACAAGTCCTTGAGCTATCATAGCATCAGCTACTTTAACAAATCCACCAATATTAGCACCTTTTATATAATTCACTTTATCACCTTCTTTACCATATTTCAAGCAAGTGTTATGAATATTAATCATAATTTCATGTAATTTACTATCAACCTCTTGAGGTGTCCAGCTAATATGCATAGCATTTTGAGTCATTTCTAAGCCAGAAACAGCTACACCACCAGCATTAGCAGCTTTAGAAGGGCCATAAGGAATATTATTTTCTTGTATGTATTTCATAGCTTCTAAAGTTGTAGGCATGTTAGCAGCTTCTACATAACATTTGATACCATTTTTAACAAGATTTTTAGCATCTTCTATACCTACTTCATTTTGAGTAGCACAAGGAATAGCTATATCACAAGGTACGCTCCATGGCTTTTTGCCAGCATAGAATTCTACATTATATTTATCAGCATAATCTTTCACTTTATCTCTACCGGACAATCTCATTTCTACCATGTAATCAACTTTTTCTCCAATTACACCATTAGGATCGTATATATAACCATCAGGACCTGATAGAGTAACAACTTTACCACCTAATTCAGCAACTTTTTTAGCAACTCCCCAAGCCACATTACCAAAACCTGATATGGCAACAGTTTTACCTTTAATATCCATACCCATAGTTTTGAGAATCTCTTGAGTGAAATAAACAACACCAAAGCCAGTTGCTTCAGGACGAATAACACTACCACCATATTCTAACCCTTTACCAGTGAGAACGCCAGTAAATTCATTTTTAATACGTTTGTATTGGCCAAAGAGATAACCGATCTCACGAGCACCTACACCAATATCACCAGCTGGTACATCAGTGTTTGGACCAATATATCTAAAAAGTTCAGTCATGAATGATTGGCAAAAACGCATTATTTCTGCATCAGATTTACCACGTGGATCGAAATCTGAACCACCTTTGCCACCACCCATAGGTAGAGTAGTAAGAGAATTCTTAAAAACTTGTTCAAAAGCTAAGAATTTCATAATACTCAAATTAACACTGGGATGGAAACGTAACCCACCTTTGTAAGGACCAATAGCAGAATTCATTTCTACTCTAAATCCTCTATTTACATGCATCTCACCTTTATCATCCATCCAAGGCACTCTAAACATCACCACTCTCTCTGGTTCTACCATTCTTTCTAAAATCTTTGCTTGTTTGTACTTGGGATGTTCCTCAATGTAAGGGATTAATGATTCTACAATTTCCCTAACTGCTTGGTGAAATTCATTCTCACCTGGATTTCTGGCTATTACATGAACCATGAAATCATCGACAATCTTTTTATAATCTGTCATAGCTTTTTTATTTTGGCTTTTTGCAAAGTTATAACTTTTTATCTTACTATTAATCACATTTAAATTTTTATTATTTATTATTATTATTAATATTGTTATCTTTTTTAATAATACATTGATTTATAAATAATTATATTTTTAAAATATTTAATAAATTTATTTTATCAAATTTATTATTGTTATGTATTAATATATTTATTGATTATTATTATATTTTGAATTGTTTATTTTAATAATAATTAATGATTTTTATACAATTAAATTAATATTAAATAAATTTTCTAATTTTGTTAATAAAGTAAATTTTATAGATTTATAAATGTTAATAGGAATATTAAGTGATACTCACAGTAGTCTACCAAAAGAATCAAAAGATTTTTTTAAAGATTGTGATGAAATTTGGCATGCAGGAGATATTGGTGACATTAAAATATTGAATGAGCTACAAGAGATAGCACCTACATACGCAGTATATGGTAATATAGACGATAGTCAGATAAAGCAAACTACTTCGGAAGAATTATTTTTTCAGCGAGAAGGAGTTAAAATTTATATAAAACATATAATAGGCCATCCAAATAAATATCAAAAAGATATATTAACAAAGCTAACAGAATATAGACCTGATTTAGTAATAGCGGGACATTCGCATATATTGCAAATAATTTATGATAAAAAAAATAAATGGCTTTTTATTAATCCAGGTGCAGCAGGTAAATATGGATTTCATCAAAAAATCACACTATTAAAAATAAAAATAGAAAATAACAAAATAAGTAATGCTCAAATCTTTGAAAAAGAAAAACAATAAAATATTAAAAAAATTATTAAAGAATTCTAATTTTAGCAAATTTGAGGATAATATGTTTTTTGCCAACATTTTCGAAATCTACAACAGCTTTAGCTTCTGAATTATTCCCTTCAATGCTAACTATTTTACCAATGCCAAACTTATTATGTTCTATTACCATTCCTTCTTTTAATTTATTAAGCAATTTAATACCAAGGAAAAAAGTTTTGTCTTTAGTATCCACCTCATTTTTATCTGGGAGTCTTTTTGGTTTATCATTACTAGGTCTTTTAGTATAATTTTGATTTTGATTAAAATTATTCGGTAAACTTTTTTGGTGATATTTACCATTGAGAAATAATTTTTGAGATTTAGCATCGAAATGTTCATTATCCATCTCGAAAATAAATCTACTAGGTTCATTAAAACGTACAACACCTTTACTGAATCGTGTCATAGCAAAGCTGATATACAACCTTTTTCTAGCTCTAGTAATAGCGACATAGAATGTACGCCTTTCCTCTTCTATAGCTCTAGCATCCATCAAACTATTAAAATGTGGTAATATATTTTCCTCTACACCTACAACAAACACATTATCAAATTCTAATCCTTTAGCATTATGAATAGTCATGAGAGAAATCACATTATCATCATCCATATCATCATTAGAAGTAATGAGAGAAATAACTGCTAAGTAATCCTGAAGTGTTGGGAACATACCATCATTTTCTTCCTCGAAATGTTCAGTATAATCTCTAATACCTGATAATAAAGCATCTAAGTTTTCTGCTCTTTCGTGGCTATCAGCCTCAGCATATTTGTAATAACCAGTTTCATAAATAATAGCTTTAGCCATAGTGAAAGCATCTAACTGATCCAATACTAGTCTATACTTTTCCATTGAAGCATGAAAGGTTTTTATTCGCAGTTGAGTAGGCTTACTAATATCTAGATCATATTCATCGATATGCGATAATAATGTACTAAAAGTCAAATCACTATTGGTATAAAAAGCTTCTTGCAATTTAAGAGCCGTAGTATTACCAATGCCACGAGGAGGTAAATTAATTATACGTTTAAAAGATTCTATATCATTGGGATTACAAATAAATTTAAAATAAGCTAAAACATCTTTAATTTCTTTTCTTTCATAAAAAGACATACCACCATAGATGCGATAAGGCAAATTCAAACGTCTGAGCTCATCTTCTAGAGCACGAGATAGTGCATTCACACGATATAAAATAACAAAGTCTTTATAATTATAATGATAATTTTGAATTACCTGAAAAATATTACTAACAACTTTACGAGCTTCCTCGTGCTCATTATCAGCTGTTAATATAGCAATAGGCTCTCCTAATTCGTTATCTGTAACGATTTTTTTTTCAATTTTTGCCTTGTTATAACTAATCAAATTATTAGATACATCTACTATACGCTTTGTTGATCTATAATTACGAGTAAGGATAAAAGTTTTCAAATTAGGGAAATCTTGTTTCAGCTGAAAAATATTACGAATATTAGCACCACGAAAAGAATAAATACTTTGTGAATCATCGCCTACCACACAAAGTTGTTCATTAAGATCAGCTAATTGCTTCACAATAGCATATTGAGCATAATTAGTGTCTTGATACTCATCAACTAAAATATAAGTATATTGATCCTGATAATTTCTAAGAACATCAGGGAAATTATTAAATATTTTATAAGTAAAAAGCAGTAAATCATCAAAATCTAATACATTCATCCTTCTACACCTTTGCCAATATTCTAAATAAATATCAACTACATGAGGTTGCCCAAATTTAGTATCATCAATAATCATTTCTTGATTTTCTGCATAATCATATGGGTCTATGAGCATCATTTTAGCTTGAGAAATACGAGTTTGCACAAGATCTGGCTTATGTCTCTCACTGACTTTCATATCTTTAATAATATCTTTTAGTAAACTTCTAGTGCTTTCAGTGTCAAAGACTGTATAACTGCTAGTATGGCCGATTAGTTCAGCATTTTTTCTAATAATTTTTGAAAAAACACTATGAAAAGTTCCAGCAGCAATGGCTCGAGCTTTTTTATCACCAGCATATGTATGAATTCTACTCTTTAACTCATTAGCAGCTTTATTAGTAAATGTAAGAGCCATAATATTATCTGACTTGAAACCATGATCTAATAAATATAAAACTTTATAAGTAAGTACACGAGTTTTACCACTACCAGCACCTGCGATGATCATCATTGGACCATCAAGATATTTTACAGCATTTAATTGCTCATCATTTAATTCCTTTGTATATATGTCCGCCATAATTTTAATTAAAATTAATCAATATTTTTTAAGCATCCTTTAATGATACATAATAATTAGCATAATTTCTATAAATATTTTTTGATCTTATCTGTCTCTCATTAAAAGAACCTTATTTTTTTTAAAAAATTTAATGCAAATATACAATAAATTATTAAAAAAATTTTATTGAATTAGGCGTTTAAGTAATAATTGACTTTCCTTTGTGAACTCTGTGATTTCTTTGTGATCTCTGTGGTAAATATTCTATATATAACTTCTTATTATTTTTTTAACACTAAGGCCACAAAGTTTTACATACAAAGAGCACAGAGAGAGCTATTTTGAGGTTATTATCTAAACGCCTAATTCAAATAATTTAAATCAAAATCTATAATCAGATCTACAAATTAAATTAATAAAATTAGTAAAAGAGTAAATAAATATCAATGATAAAAGATAATAACATAAAATAGATTAATAAGAGATAAAATAATTATAAAAGATAAAAGGTAATGGAAGTGAATGAGTATAAGGTAGGGTAAATAAAAAGGGATGTTAGGTAAAATAAAATTTTACCTAACATACAAACAGATAAACAAATCATTTATGTTTAACTTTTCATGTTAAATATTTTTAATAATTTTGTAAAAATTAAAATTATGGAATATACAGTAGAAAACATTCAAAAGATTCTTGCTCTTACTAAAGAAGGTAAGCGTGAATTTTTAGATAATCTCTATGATTTTCTCAATAAGAATAGATTGACAGCATTAGACTATCAAAAAATCAAAATATTATCAACCGCACCCATTTGTCCCAGATGTCATTGCGAATATGTAACTAAAGCTGGTAAGAGTGATGGCAGACAAGTATATAAGTGTAAAAAATGTAGCTATAGATTCAGAGAAACTGCCAAATCACTTGTCTATTATTCTCATAAATACTATCTTTTAATGGATTACATAAAATGTATGTTAGAAGGTAAAAGCCTCAGAGCATGTGCTAGAGAGGTTGGCATTAGTTTACCAACAAGTTTCAAATGGAGACATAAAATTTTGGCAGCCATTCAAGGATTAGAAGGAGGAATTAATTTCTCTGGAATCACTGAAACTGATGAATTATTAATGCAATATTCTGAGAAAGGTCGTAAATTTAAAACTTTAGAAGAGAAAGAACAGGCTATGAAAATTGTTCATCCTAATGTAGCTGTATTAGTGATGACTGATAGAGAAGGTAATTTACTTTTTAAACATACTGGGGAACATAAAGTCCAAAATAGTCAGATAAAGGAAGAGTTAAAGCGTAGAGTATCAGAGAACAATTTAATATGTTTTAAACCAAACGAAGAGTTCGAGCAAGCAGTTAAAGAATCACCTAGTAAAAAGGTATTAGTGATGCATAAAACAAAAGGATTATCTATTTATAGTGTTAATGTAGCAGAGAAAAAGATTACTAATTTTTTAGTTTGGATGATGAGATTTAGAGGAGTAGCTACAAAGTATTTGCAGAACTACCTAATGTGGTTTGTAATTATGAATAAATACTTAAAAAATAAGGTAGAATCAGATATTGGGAGACTATTAAACTTGTCATCGCACGATAGGTGGGCATGGGAGCGGTATTTTAAATTAATAAAGTTGAAATATTAATATATCATATAAAGTTAAACAAAAATTATTATTTTCAATTCCTTTTTTTCTTAAACTCTCTAATCCTTCAAATTTTTTTGACTATTCATTCACCTCAGGATATTTCTCTATCCATATTTGCTTTGCTAGTTCATATAACTGCACCGATAATTCATTTTTAGGTCCTAATTGTATATATTGAGGCATTTGATTCTTTATATCCTGCGATTTAATATTATTCCTCAGATAATAAATTTGCAAATACAAATCTTTTGTTAATTGCATAGTATCATTTTTAGTTACTTCATAGCCTGTCAATGCTTGATTAATATAATCAATTACGTTTCCAATATTCTGTGAATTTGTATACATAACATATCCATAACCTTCTTCTGAAGAAAATGCAGCAAAAATGACTAAATTAACTTTCTCTAATGCTCTTGCTATATAATCTGCTCTATCATTATTAGTAAGTCCATTAACGTATAATTTGCTCACATTCCAAGTAGGCAGATTAATGTTTGATTGACTATATAGAAAATTAGCTGAAATTGAAAATAAAATAATTGCAATATATTTTTTCATATAAATTAACTTTACATAATTAATAATTTTTATAATATTTGACTTTTTATAATTTTCTATCAATGAAAAATTTGTTTAAGATAATAAATTTTATTTATTTTATATTAAAATAAATCTTAAGATTTAACAATATTAATTTAAAATATAATTTGATTAGAAGTCCTGTGTAGAAGTACATAATTATACTCTACCCTACATATTATTATATGTAGTTTTATCAAATCATTTCCCCAGCGGAGACCTTTCTTTTGTTACTTTTTCTTTGTGTGGCTGACAAAGAAAAACTTTAAAATGATATTTGTTTTGAAAATATCAAAAATTTTCTTTCAAATTTATAGTCTCTCTCTCTTTTGCTTTATTAATAATAATTTATCTCCTAATAAAACGCTTAACACAATTTTATAATTTATTATATGCAATCATAGAATATATTTATCTATAGGTTCGAAACTAAAATTCAGTTTAAGAGCTAATTCTATAAAATAAGGAAGCAATATATTTTTTTTATCAATTGCTTTTTGGTTATCATGAAATATAAATATAGAGCCAGGTTGTAAATATTTTTCTAATAATTTTTTATCTTTTTCTAAACTTCTTTTTTTATCAAAATCGTAAACCATCATTGTCCATAGAACTATTCTATTTTTTTTATACAAAAATAAATATTGTAGTGGAGAAATTTTACCATATGGTGGACGAAAAATATTACTATTTGTCAATGATTTCCCTTTATTAACATCAGAAATATATCTTTTTGTATTTGTCCTCCATCCATTTTGATGAGAAAAAGAATGATTGGCTATAGAGTGTTTATCTTTTAAAATTTTTTCAAAAATATTTTGATTTTCTATTATGTTTTTTCCAATGCAAAAAAAAGTTGCTTTTACATTATAATATTTTAAAATTTCTAAAGTCTGTGGTGTAGATTCAGAGGTAGGAGCATCATCTATTGTCAAAAATATTATTTTTTCATTTGTTTTAATATGAGTTATCATTTTTTATGTAATTTGATGACTGCTATTTGAGATGAGAAACCAAGATGAAAGTTAACACCCACGTGTCCTAAACCTGTATTTATTATCAAATTATTCTTATTCCCATTAGGATATAAACCGCCAGTTTTACCATTAATACTAGCTAGTGATAGTCTTAATTGTTCGTTAATAAAAAATCCAAATTGTCCACCATGAGTATGCCCAGAAAGAGTAAGTGGAAATTCATCAAATAAGCCTTCAGACCAATAAAATGGGTCATGAACTAAAATAATAGAAAACAAATTTTTGGGAGCTTTATCTAAAACTTTATAAATATTCCCAAAAACAGTGAAGGGAGGTTTGCCATAATTATTTAGTCCTATGAAAGCTATTGAGTCAAAATTTTTTTTAACATAATAAATGCTGTCTCTCAATACTGTAAACCCACATTGCTCTAATATCAAAGTTATAGAATCAGAAAGTGCAATTTTAGGTTCTAATGGTTTATTTCCCCAGTAATGGCTAAATTTATGAAAGTCGTGATAATCATGATTACCAAGTATAGCTAGCTTAATAGGTGCATGCATATTTTTCAATTGCTTCACATACTCTGGTTTTATTTCTTGCATACTCGAGTTTACTAAATCACCTGTAAAAATTATTATATCTGGATGCAATTTATTTATCTTATCAGCAGCTCTTTTTAGTTTATGATCATTTATGAAAGAGCCAAGATGTAAATCTGATATTTGTGCTATAGTATATCCATCAAAACTCTCTGGTAAATTTTCATAATAAATATTATAATTTTTGAGAACAACTCTATTAGAATAAAACAAATTACCTATTACTGCTATTATTAATATTACAAATGCAAAGTTAAAAGCATATTTCTGTATTTTTAATCTATTCTCTTTTTTAAAAAACCAGCCAACAAGATGAATGATAGCATAAAAAAATGAAAATATTAAAATATATATAAAAATCGTACCTATTATTGTAGAAAATCCCGAATTTACTTTAGTAAATATTAAAATTAAAATGGAAATTACAATAATAGATAAAAGTATCAACCATATATAATACCAATTTTTTTTCTTGATTTGTGGTGGATGAGAAAAAAATGAGTAGCAAATCAATACAAAAGACAATAGCAAAGAAATCACAATATAGATACGCCAATACATAAAATTAAATTTTTGCAAAAATACTGTATTTCTGAAAAATAATTTTACACTATGATAAATATTTTGATATATAGTATAAATTTTAAATTAATTTTGCAAAAAAATAAATTTATGAAAGATGTATTTTTTGAGCCCTACAAAATCAAAATGGTAGAGCCTATTAAGATGAGTTCAAGAGATGAACGAGAACAATGGATTAAAGAAGCCCATTATAATTTATTTAGTTTGCCTGCAGAGCATACTATAATAGATTTATTAACAGATAGTGGCACTGGAGCTATGAGTGATAGACAGTGGGCAGCATTAATGTTAGGTGATGAGAGCTATGCAGGAGCTTCTTCATATTATAATTTAAAAAATGCTATTGAAAGAATTCTTGGATTTCCATATTTCATGCCTACACATCAAGGAAGGGCTGCAGAGAATGTATTATTTTCTGTTCTCATAAAAGCTGGTGATGTGATACCTGGTAATAGCCATTTCGATACTACAAAAGGACATATAGAATATAGACATGCAACAGCGATAGATTGTACCATAGATGAAGCTTTTGATACTGATATTATACATCCTTTTAAAGGCAATGTTGATATTAATAAATTAGTAAAAGTATTAGAAACTAATGAAGCATCAAAGATTCCTTTTATCATCGTTACTATTACTAATAATACTGCTGGTGGACAACCTGTAAGTATGGAAAACCTCAGACAAGTTCGCGAAGTAGCAAATAAATTTAATAAATTAGTGGTCATAGATGGTGCTAGATTTGCCGAAAATGCTTATTTTATTAAAACTAGAGAAAAAGGTTATGAAAATAAAACTATAAAAGAAATTGTAAAAGAAATGCTCTCCTATGCAGACATCATGACTATGAGTGCTAAAAAAGATGGTTTAGTAAATATAGGTGGTTTTATTGCCATGAGAGATGAAAAAATCTGGGAAGCTACTAGTGTTTTTAATATAATGTATGAAGGTTTTGTAACTTATGGTGGAATGGCAGGTAGAGATATGAATGCTCTTGCTATTGGATTGGATGAGTCTACAGAATTTACTTATCTAGATTATCGTATCAAACAAGTGAAAATATTAGGTGATATTTTAGAAGAAGCTGGTATACCTTATCAAAAACCTGCTGGTGGTCATGCTATTTTTGTAGATGCTAAGAAATTTTTGCCTTATGTACCTAAAGAAGAATATATAGCTCAAACCTTAGCAGTAGAATTTTATTTAGAAGGTGGTGTACGTGGAGTAGAAATAGGTACTCTTTTAGCAGATAGAGATCCTATAACTAAAGAAGATCGTTATCCAGCACTAGAACTCGTGAGATTGACTATACCAAGAAGAGTATATTCTAATGATCATATGAGATATGTAGGTGAAGTAGTAAAAGCTGTCTTTAATAGACGAGATCAAATAAAGCACGGTTATCGCATTATAGAGGAAGCTCCTATTATGAGACATTTTACTGTAAAATTAGAAAAAATTTAATAAAAAATTTTGCAATTTAAAAAAAAGCATTAATTTTGCAAACAGAAAAATAAAAAAAGCGGAAATAGCTCAGTTGGTAGAGCACAACCTTGCCAAGGTTGGGGTCGCGGGTTCGAGTCCCGTTTTCCGCTCTAGGCCTCGGTGGCGGAATTGGTAGACGCGCCGGACTTAAAATCCTGTGGCCTTTATGGCCGTGCGGGTTCAAGTCCCGCTCGAGGTACCAATTTAAAATTTTTTTCAAACTTTGATTAATTTGATGCTAAAAAAACTGTGAAAAATTAATAATTTTCACAGTTTTTTTTTAATTATTATGAATAAACTTAATATCAAGATTGATTTTCCACTATTTTATGCCCTATTATTCTATCTTATTTTTATAACAAATATTTTCTTGCCACCTATTAATTTGGGTTTTACTTTTTACTGTAGATTTGTAGATTTTATAATTCCTTTTGCAATTTTATTGATAGTTTTTGATAAAAATAGAATTATTCCACGATCTTTTGTCTTTTTCATTATTTTGTCAGTGTGGATAGCTATCTCTATGTTAATAAATCACGATAATGTAGCTACTAATGATTTATATGAATTTTATAAAATTTTAAAATTTGCTGTAATTGTTATAATAGCTTTATCATATTTTAAACATTTTGCAAATAGTTTTGACATGTTTATTAAAATAACTTTTGTAGCATTACTTGTTTTGAATTTGTTTCAATATTATAATATCTTTCATTTTCATGATTTAGTAGAGCCATTTTATGATCCTTCTGGTATACAATGGGCTAGTTTTGGGAAAAATTCTTTAGGTGCCCCAGGAGCTAAACGTATGCTAGGTACTGGAGGTAATCCTAATATTAATGCTATCATATTTTTATTTTATTATTGTTGGTTTTTATTTACTATGTTCCATCAAAATTTAAAAAATCTAAAGTGGACTCACTGGTTATTTTTAATTTTGTCTATTTTAGCTATAATACTTTGCCAATCTCGCACTGCCTTGGCCATTTCTTTAGTGATAACAATAATATATTTCATATCTTATCATAAACCTATAAAATATATGTTTATCATTATTGCCTCGACAATTTTGATAATGTTATTTTTAGATTTGGTAAGTAAAGAATCTATATCATATTTTTCTGGTTTTTTTAAAAATATAACTGTAGAAGGTGAAGAATATTTAGCAGAAAATCAATCTGTCAGGGGCAGATTAGATTCTTGGAAATTACTATTAAATATGTGGAGCGAAAAACCAATAGCAGGTTATGGACCATATAAAAACTTTTTTTACTCTATGAAATTATTTTCCGAAAACGAATATATCCTTTATCTATGGAGATATGGTATCATTGGCTTTTTTTTATATATCTACTGGTATTTATTTCCTGTTATCAAATTAGAAAATAAAAAGATTAGATTTTCTATTAATCCATTTTATTTATTGTTTGGTTTATCACTGATGGCTACTGCCATTACTAATAATCCTATTACTCATCCTATGACTTCAGTTTTATTGGCTATTTCAGCAGGCTATCAGTTAGCCTTGGGTAAAAATATTTCTACTGCTACAAATTAGTTATTTGTCCAACGTTGTTTCCATGTTTTGTATTTGAATTTCAAATCATTTTCCCAGATAGGGTCTACTAGTTTTCTATATTCTTTAGTATAATTATCCAAAAAAGAAATAATTTCTGGATCAGTAATCACATCCATACTACTATTATATGAAGGTTTAGCATTAAATTCAGTAACAATATCTCGTAGCACCTGTGGATTGTCTATAAGAGCACAAGGAGTGAGTAAATTGTCATTTTCTCTATATGGTTGAGCATTTTGGAATGCTTTAAAAAATGGAGATTGAATGACGTCAATTAATTTTTTATCTTTAATATTATCAACTGAGAATTGTAGAAATACGCAAGGCTCTACATCGCCATGACAGTTAATATGAAAGTAGCCTGCTTGTCTAGCACCACAGATGCATCCACCCACATATGGACCATCATTCCAGAAATCACCAATAAAAATTGGTTTAGTATTACGTATTTCAATAGATCTGCGTCTAAGTCTAAAACGTTGTTCTGGTGTTGCCATCAAGCTCACATCTGGTTTTCTGCCAATAGGTACATATTGGAAAAACCAACCTATGGAACAACCTTTCTCTATCATTAAATCTATGAATTCATCAGACATTAAAGTTTCAATGTTAAGTTTAGTGGGAGTAGCCGAAAAACCGAAAGGTACGCCAGCATTACGTAGATTGTCCATCGCCTCCATAATACGTTTAAAGGTGCCTTCGCCTCTACGTGCATCAGTTTCTTTTTCGAATCCTTCAATAGATATGGCAGGAGCAGCATTACCCAACTTCCCTAATCTATTAGCAACATCTTTAGTTATTAAAGTGCCATTAGTATAAATCTGGAAAAACATATCATGATGTTTCTCCATAATATCTAGTAAATGAGGCCACATAAAAGGTTCTCCACCAGAAACTGTAACAAAGTAAATACCTAAATCTTTTGCTTCGTTAAAGATACGATCTACTAATTCAAAAGATAAATCCTCTTGTTTAGAATAATTACCAGAATAACGCAACATTGCTTCACATTCTTTTAGTTCAATATTTTTCGATTTTAAATACAAATCTTTTTTGATTGATTGTTCTAAAAGTTCAATTAAATCGTCTTTTTCGAGATGTTTTAAAATGTAAACTTGACATCGCGAAAGCAAAGGCGAAATAACTTCAAACGAAGGATTTTCGGTAGTTGCACCAATTAAAATCACCAAACCTTGTTCAACCGCACCTAGCAACGAATCTTGTTGTGATTTGCTAAAACGATGAATTTCATCGATAAATAAAATTGGCGGTTTGCTATCGAAAAATTTTTGTTTTTTTGCTTGTTCAAAAACATCACGCACATCTTTAACTCCTGAACTTATGGCACTTAAAGTATAAAACGGACGATCTAAATGATTTGAAATAATTCTTGCCAAAGTAGTTTTTCCAACTCCTGGAGGTCCCCAAAAAATCATAGAAGGAATGTTTCCTGATTCGATAAATTTTCGCAAAATGGCTTTTTCGCCAATTAAATGTTTTTGTCCAATGTAATCGTCAAACTTTTTTGGACGTAATCTTTCGGCTAATGGAATTGAATTATTCATTCGATAAAAGTACAAATTAATTTCACTTTATTTAATTCATATCAAAATATTTTTTGAACTTTGCAAAATGAAAAATCAACCAAAATTTAAAAATATTGAGTTCAAAACATTCCCAATTTTAATGATTATTTTATACGTTCCTTTTCATTTATCGGAAGAAGCATTTTTCAATTTTCCGATGTGGATGTTCGAGCATTACAATTTGCCCAAACCTTTAAGCTATGAGCATTGGCTGATAAATAATTCATTCTTTTTTGTTACACTTTTCACAGGATTAATATTTTTTTTACGCAACAATTCAAAATATTTACACTTCGGATTTGCAATTCTAATTTGGGGTTTAATGAACAGTTTTGAACACATGATTTTCACTATTTTGGATTTAAAATTTGCGCCTGGATTTTTCACATCATTATTATTTTTAACAATATTTTTTATCGGATTTTATAAATTAAAATCAGAAAAGTTACTTTCAAAAAAACTTTTTCTAAAATCATTTTCAATATCAATTTTATATTGGATAATTCCATTTACTTTCATAATCTCACTTGGAAAAACATTAATCAAAATATTTCCATATTAATATTTCAAAATGAAAAAAAGACAACTCACGAAACTTACTTTACTCCTCTCGAGTTTAATGACAATGATGGCTGGAGCCGTTGTTGCACCTTCGTTACCCCAAATGAGCCAACATTTTGCAAATGTTCCAAATGCTGAAATTTTAACACGTTTAATTATTACACTTCCAGCTTTGTTTATTGCAATTTTCTCACCTATAAATGGTTGGTTAATTGATAAATATGGACGAAAAAACATTCTTTTATTTTCATATATTTTATACGCTGTTGGCGGATTATCGGGTTTTTTCTTGCAAGATTTGCATTTAATTTTAGTTGGTCGTGCATTTTTAGGAATTGCAGTTGCTGGAGTTATGACTTGCACAGTTGCTTTAATTGGCGATTATTATCAAGGTGCTGAACGTAATGGATTTATGGGATATCAAGGAGCATTTATGTCTTTTGGTGGCGTAACTTTTATTTCTGTTGCTGGAATTTTAGCCGACATCGATTGGCAATATCCATTTCTGATTTATTTATTTTCATTGTTGGTTTTTATTTACTATGTTCCATCAAAATTTAAAAAATCTAAAGTGGACTCACTGGTTATTTTTAATTTTGTCTATTTTAGCTATAATACTTTGCCAATCTCGCACTGCCTTGGCCATTTC
>Ga0209718_1002012_pt1 | contig 20947 bp, 25 predicted proteins | sample AD_JPNAS1_MetaG_FD_184420 | JGI IMG/M metagenome (GOLD analysis project Ga0209718, IMG submission 184420) | Active sludge microbial communities of municipal wastewater-treating anaerobic digesters from Japan - AD_JPNAS1_MetaG (SPAdes) (version 2) | ecosystem: Engineered > Bioreactor > Anaerobic... | reverse complement strand
TGATACGGCCACCGCTCCGTATCCCGGGAAGCAGGAGAAGAATCCGGTCATCATCAGCTGCCATAGTCCGCAACAGATTGAGCTCCAGATGATAAGCGAAAAGCATTTCCAGATTAGCAAGAACCACGAGCCCCTTTCCACAAAGTTTTGACCGGAGATACATCTCGAATGCTTTTGCAACATGACCTGCAGTAGGCTCGGGTCGTTTGGCCTCATTTTCCGCCAGGTGCTTAAATTCATCATCCGGGATCATTTCCAGGATTCCCCGATTGATGGATATCGGTTTTCTGAATCTTCTGCCATCCGGTGTTTTTGCCTCCTGAAGTTTTTCCGAAAAGTCCTTAAGCGCCTGATAGCTGCCAAGCACACCATACAGATGACGGCCTCCCGGTAACGCCAGTTTACTGATGAGTGCCTCAATAATTTCGGTATCTTTCATGACGTAATCCTTGTCACCAACTCTTCTAATCGCATCTTGGTTGTGAATTGTCGAACATTGTCGATTTCAGAGATCCTGCTGATCAACTCTAAATTTCTCAGTTCATAAAGCGTGGGCAGGATGCGCGTCGGGTTCCACAGCATAGTCAAAATATGGCGATTTTGCTCCAAGCTGAAAAGGTTGTGCATTCCCGGATCCGGAAATTCGCTATGAATCACAAAAGCAAAGGCATGCGGCAATATTTCTCTATATGAGAAAAACAAATGAATTCGGTCCGCGCGGACAATACCGCCGGCCGATAAAGCGTCAACGACAGCCTTTGTACAGTCTGCAATACTCTTCGATTCCGGAAAACGTCCGATAAGGTATTCACTGATGCGTTGGCGCTTTATTTTACCAGCGCCTATGGCGGGTATAATAGTTTCCGATATCACATCAAGCATCAGGGGCTCTGCTTTGCAGAAACGGTAGAAGCAGACATCACGGAGCTCCGGCATTCCTTTATATTTTCGGGCAAATAATCTTAGTGATTTATCCGCTATGCCGTTGGGAAACATACGTTGCGTGATGTAGCTTGTATTTCGCTTTCGGGTCTGCTCGGCGCTGAAATGCAGGTTACCGATGAGAAACTGTCGAATCTCAGACAGGGATTCCGTCTCCGGGAGTCTAGGCAGCATCTCAATCGCTTCTTTAAGAATAGCTTTTCCAAAAATACCGGTTCTTTGCCGGGTCTTAGTTTCTTTCGGTTTGGTATCCTTTTGATTATACAGAGGAAGGCTATCAGCTTCTTTTAAAGTAGGTTTCTGCCGTATGTTCCGCAAAACAGAAGAAGCTAATGGATAATTTTTACGAATGATATTGGCAAGATTGATTAGAATAGCGGAATACTCTTTTATGCCATCAACTTTACAGAGATCCTGAAGATTGGCAGAAAGCACGGCATTGAAGCTTCCGAAGCTGTTTATAAGATGCTTTGATAGTGGTCGAACATCTTTTTGTGGAATGGCATAGGTAAGAAGAAGTTCCAAAAGGGCTTCATCTGTCAAGGCATCATTGCTACCTTCAAGAAAGCGACGTCGCAATCTTTCACGATGACCCTTTTGTAAATTTACATCTTCCATAACAGTCATTAAGTTTTCTCCTGATGCTTCGACAAGCTCCACATGACAATAATGGCAAATGCCAACTATTGTCGAGAATTTCTATTTCACCCACCAAAACCCATCAGGCTGAACATGCCCAGCGCCTCCTTGCAGACCTGACACAGACAGGAATTACCGCCTTCGCTGATGGATTGTTCAACGCGTTCGCCCAAAATCTCTGCCGGATTCTTGTTGCTGTCTTCCTGAATGGGTTGTCCGCAATTATTGCATAGTTTCATACACCTATCCTTGCCGTTATTCAAGGATTCGTTTTCTAAAGTTTGGATGTAAACCCTCATCATGTCTACTTATTGTCATTGACTTTAGCTGTTTTTGTCTGCTACTTCAATGACGAAACGACAAGGGTGCGTCGTATTTTCTTTGTTTCGCGTGCTTATTTCCACAAATTTATTTCGCATTTTATACATTTCAGCGTTTGGGGAGGGCAAAAAGCGATGGCACATGAGAAGAAATTACAGTCGAAGTTGATCCGGCTGGGGCAGATACTGCGGATTTTCATGGAGAAGGAAAAGGTCGCAAGCAGCTGGCTTGCCGATTATTTCCGGACGACGCCCCGGACGATCCAGCGCGATCTGCTGCTTTTAAAGGAATCCGGCTTTCCCCTGCACGAGGAAAAGAAAGGGACATATTGTTTCAGCCGGGATCTGGTGAAAAATCTGGAAGTCTTCGATGACACGGAGCTGGCGCTGATGGTGGCCATGAAGAATATCGTTGGGCAATTGGGGCAGCCTTTCCAGAAAGCGGCGGACGATGTTCTGGACCGCCTGTATGACAACGTGGCCTCCATGCCGGTGTTCGTGAAGATCGACGACGCCATTCCGCTCGACATCAGCTGCGTCAACCGCCTGTTGAAGGCGATCCGGGAGAAAAAGCAGGTGGGATTCCAGTATTCCAGCAACCGCAAGCCCCATCCCGTTCAGTTGGAACCCTACCGGGTCGTTTATTACAACGGCTTCTGGTACCTGATCGGCAACGAGCCGGCCACGGGCATTCTCAAGCGTTACGCCCTGGACAATATCAGGGACATCCGGCTCACGAAATCCGGTTTCAAATCAATCCCGGAGAATCTGGATTCCGTCCTGAAGGGCAGCGCCAATATCTGGTTTGCCGAAAAGACAAACCTGACGGTGACGGTTCTGATCGACAACCAGGTCAGTCATTATTTCAAACGGCGTAAGATGTTTCCGACGCAGGAGATCAAGGAGGAAAAGCCGGACGGTTCGCTGGTTGTCGTCTTCCGGGTAGGCCACTTCGAGGCCATCCGCGACATCCTGAAATCCTGGATACCGCATATCACGATTCTGGAACCGGAAGCATTCCGGCAAAAGCTGCTAGCGGAAGTTAAAGACTGGGTGAAAATGCAGGAAATGGAAACGAAATAAGGACGGAAATATCCCATAATTACCTGCGCCATGGGCCGGGTGCTTTCCATGTTGCGGGGACAGGTTTGCTATTTACAAGACCATACACAACAGGTTTCAAAAAGAGGGAAACAGCATTAACCGCTTCCTCGAAAGTATCCTGAGCACCAGTCATCCGGTTCTTGCGCAGGAACGCCTTCCATTGAGACTGTTTTGCTTCATCCCGGATAAACGCTTCGGTAAATGCCACAGGATCAGATGGGATAACTGTGTGGCGGGCAGTGAATGTTTCTGTAATCGCCGCTGCCAGGGTCCGGCCATCGAAGTCAAACTGTCGGGAAAGCAACCGAATATCCCAAAAATCTTTCATGCGGCTGTTCATGATACCCCGTCTGACCATCGCCTCAAACTTCTCGGCAATCGTGCTCTCCTTACTGTAGCCGCGGATTTGCGGCGCCGGCAGATCGAGAATCGTCGGATATGCCATCAGCTCAGGTGATGGAATTACAATATCGCCAAAACCGACATCAAGCTGAATCGATATCCGGGCGGTATCCAAAGAACCCCGGAAATTGATGCGGACCCCTTCGTAATCGGCGTCTTCGGTGATCATCTGTCCACGGATGCTGTCCCGGTCGAATACAATCCCATCCGGTTCCACTTCTTGAAGACATACATCCCGGACCATGGCGATGATGGCATCCGTGCTGTTTTTCATCTTGCCCAGCATGTCGATGTCCATCGTGGATCGAAACGCACGCACTTCCCACACCATGAGCATCAATGCGCCTTTGAGAATGAATTTCCCGGCATAAGAAGACCGGGAGAGCCTGTACAGGAAACGTTCGATCGCGTAGTATTGTAACAGATCGTTGAAGGGACGTGCAGATTCTCTCGACTTGTTGAGAATACGCTGATGAACAGAAGCGGCAATGTTCCGGAGGTGGGAGTTCGTCATAGCGTTGCCTCCAGATAGGGACGCATGACCTTCTCTACACGACATATCCGGGCATATTGCATGAGACTGTCCGCCTGGAAGCGTTTTCTCTGCCGATAGAATTTCAGAGCCTCCAGGACAACTTCGAGGCCGATCTTATTCCGGTATTTAAAACAGTCAGCCAGGGTCTTCTCCGGATTGTAAACTTTCACCGGGATGCCATCTACGTCGTGCTGCTCAATGCCCTCCGCAAAAGCAGGACCACTGAACCAGAAAATACGGAGCGGCGGATAATCGAGCCTTGGAGGTTCGGAACCCCGTGGCAGAGCGAGATAAATTTCATGGGGGATTTCGGTGGTCAGCTCGTGATAGGAGAGAGCGGAAATAAGACAGATAACACCTTTGGGGACTTTCAGGGCAACGGTCGCCAGATCCGGGTTTCCAAGTGAGGGCATATCGGCAAAGCGGTACATCCCGCGCCCCATTCGCTCGATCACCCCCTGATCACGCATGGCGTAGATGGTCCGGGGATGGATTCCCGACTTGATTGCCTCTCCGGTGCGAAAGGCGCCTGTTGGAGAGTGGAGCATAGCTCTGGCCCGTTTTATGGCCTCTGTGTCCTGCTTTTTACTGGTTCGCGGCATGGATAATATTACCTGCATTAGTTTTTATTTGCCTGTAATTCTATCCAGACGAATGAGTTATGTCAAGCGGAAACCATGATAAACTTACACGATGGGTTTATAAATACTGGCGTTTGCGTAGCTCAGGTACTCAGATGCGAACATTCTTAAACCGGAGACTACCAATATTTGCTTTGTATTACAAAAGGATGAATTTGATACAGATGTCAACAAAGAAGGCAACCCGGATACCGTCCGGATTGCCTTCTTCTGTTTTAGCCGCTCATTGAAGCGGCCCGTTTGCTTTAAAAGGGAATATCATCATACTCAGCAGCAGCGGCGGGAAGTGCTTCTTCCGCCGCCGCTCCGTTGCCGTTCTTTCCGGAGAACAGCTCCAGTTCCCTGGTGCGGATTTCGACAACACTGTGGTTGGCGCCTTCGGCATCCTGCCAGGTGCGCTGGGTGAGCTGGCCGCGGATACCGACCTTGCTACCTTTGGCGCAGTATTCCCCGACGATCTCTGCCAGGCGCTGGAAGGCCGTCACTTTGAACCAGTGCGTTTTCTTGACTTTCTCGCCTTCCTTGTTTTTGTAATTCTCATTCACGGCTATGTTGAAATTGGCGACCGGCACGCCCTGCGCCGTGTATCTGATTTCCGGATCATTCCCCAAATTCCCGACTATTGTGACTGTGTTGATCATGGCTGAAACCTCCTTAAGTTTATTTTACGTGCTGACAGTATTGATTTAATTTGCTGTTTGATTGGTTGCCGCTTTCCCATTCAGGGCTTCCTGCACCTTCACCACCAGTTGGTCTTTGAGTTCTTCCAGGGCCTGCAGGTGATCCTGATTTGCCTCATTGAGTGTGGCCTTGATGGCATAGGACACGCAGCAGGAATTGAAATTGACCGACTTCTTTTTGCTCACCATGACACTGACTTCCGTGACCTTGAATGGAGATCCGGGTTCTGCGGCCTTCGTGTGACGGCCAAGCGCTTCCCTGATTATTCCCGCTTTATGTTTTACTTCCTCCCATCTTGCTGTGAACCTGTCGAACCAACTTGTGGTGAGCTTGTCGAACCATAGCTTTTTCATCGTGACTTCCTTTCTGCCTGATTAAGCGCGGCGGCATACACCCTGTTCAGTGATGCCGCCAGGTTAAAAACATAATTGCCGATTTCATCCGCCATGCCCGTTGCCGGCGGTGCTGCTTCATCCGGCGCAGGCGCGACTGGACAGTCCAGCTGGTGTTGCGCCTGAGTGTCGATGATCTGAAACATCGGTTTCCTCCTTTCGCTGATCGGCCAGATAATTACCGATGATCTCGTTGACGAGCTGCGTCATCGGCTGTTTCCGCTCTTTCGCCAGGCGATAGAGCGCCGGGATAAACTCTTCGTTGATTTTTGGTGAATACATACAGTGACCTCCCTGATAAATTTACATGGCCACAGCTTTGATCTGATTTTCTTCCGGCTCTTGCTTGAGGATGAGCTTCAGGACGGCCTCGACATCCCCGATGACTTGCAGGCAGGCATGAACAGGATTCATTCCGGCTTCCTTTGCATAATGCGCAATGTATCTGTAGGAATTGCCCAGGGTGGAATCGGCATGTTTGCCGATGATCCGGCAGAGGGCCTGCGCCGATAATTCGGCAACGATCTCCTGCCGCCAGTCCTGGCCGGGCTTTAATTCGCCGATGACGAGACTGTGGGCATGGTGCGAAAGCTCATGGAAGAACACCTTCTCTTCTGAAGTGGCCAGGGCGATCTCCTTTTTCCCATACCGGCCATAAAACATTTTGTTGCCGGGAACAGCCTTTACATTCAATCCCCATTCGATTGCCCGATCCATCAGCGGCAAATCCGGTAAAATGATTTGCTGGTAATCGAGAGGCTCTCCTTCGGTGTCGGCTTCGCAAAAGACCGGCACGGTGACAAACCACAAGGACGTTATGGTCTCCGGGGATATACCGGCTTCCTGTTCTTCAGGATTGACAGGGGGATTCTTTTTCTTTTTTCCCAGGCGCGGAGCAATGATATGAAATGCCTTCGCGCCTTTTTTGACCTGGCGGTTCACCGCCTGCCATTGCCGGTATCCCCTGGCATCCTCCGTATGATGGAAGAAGCAAAGCAGCCGGTTGGCAAAGCTCCAATGTGAGCAAGGCACGTCACAAGACGGGAAAGTGGCAAAAGCGACTGCTTCCGGTATTTGACCCGTCTGGAAAAGTTCGATGATATTGTGCAGGGTTTCCTGGACATTCATAGGGCGTCTCTCCTTTCTAAAAGATTCCCATGTTGTGAAAGCTTGGCATTGTAAGCAGGCGGTGCGGATCCATGCCGTTGGCGATGACAATTGTTTTCAGAGTTTCAACGGCCTGGTAAATCTCTTCTCTTGAATACGGCAGGCACCCGACGCGGTCATCGATGTAGAAATCCATCGGCTGTTCCGCCGCGAACCTGCCGAGGAACCCGCCGCCGCACATGACGTAAACCGCCACCTGCATGGACGGGATCGTCCCGGCGCTCCAGCCGCTTTCGGCCACTCTTTCCTGATTCAGGCGTCTCATACGCTCACCACCCTTTCCTGATCTTCTGGATTTCCGACGCTTTCTGCGGCAGCCAGTAAAGGTCCCGGTCTATCTCCAGCCCGCCTTTGATTTTGATGTCCTTCAATTCGGAAAAGGAGATGTAGCCCCATTCCGCGCATTGATGATCGTTGTTGAGGATGACGTAGCCCCAGAAGAGATCGCCGCCGTCATATTCGGCAATATACCAATCGCACCCGGCCAGGAAGAAGTGCATGTGAATGATCTTTTCTTCCAGGGGGATATGTTCCGTTTCGTAAAGCTTTGGCAGCAAAGCCAGTTGTTCACTTGATGGGATGTTCCACATTATTTTTCTTCCTCCTCTCTGGTGTTTTTAACCTGCCGTTTCGTTTCCGGCGGGATGCCGACACCAATGCTTTCCGCCGTTTCCTGAAGATCCAGCTTTTCTTGCCACAGCCTGCGGACGTTTTTGCCGATGGTGAGCGACAACGCATTGGCTTCCGCCGGCTTGACCCTGCTTTTTTCCTGGTGGTTCCAGAAGCGCAGTTGCGCCTCCACAGAATAAAGCTGCGCTTTGATTGATTTCTGCTGCCTGCCGCTTTTCTGCGGCGGGAGCGCTGTGGAAAGAGACGAACCGGCAACCAGCAAAACAATGACGAGGATTAGGATTCGCTTCATACCGTGCCCCCTTCTTCCAACAATTCGTCTCCCCGCCTGTCGCGCGACCGCATTTTGCGACGGAGCGTTTTTTTCCATTTCCGGTAATCCCGGTAATGCTCCGGTGCCCGTTCCGACCAGCCGCAGCAGGGACAGCAATGATCACGGTTCAAAAGATCGGCGCACTCCGGACAGTATATTTCCGTCATGATCTTCATCCTCCTTTCATAATTTTGCCTGCCGACAGCTTTGATGAAATTAATTGCGATGGGAGAAACCGGTTCATGAAGATAAGGCGACAAAGATCATGCTGAATAAAACAAAGACATTCCAGGCGACAAAAATGATCAGCAGGAACTGAACGATGCGGGTAACCAAATCTTTTTTCCGAAAGCGCCGGTAAAGGCGGGAAACGAAGAGAAGGACGGGATGACGTTTCTTTCGAGGCTCCTTGTTCCGGGGAGAGACGTAACGATGCAGAACGTAAATCCGGGGTGCGAAGTGCTTGTCCATGAAGAACCTCCTGACTGATAAAATTATTCACAGAGGGACAGTCAGGATTCGATTGGTTCACCCCGCACTGAGGATGGCGGGCAATTTGCGCTTATCTGCAAATTGCATGACAGCCGGGACTATGGCACGAAACGATCATAAAAAAAGCCCTGAACCCCAAGCGGAGTCCAGGGCCAGTGCTACACATGAGCCGCCTTGCGTTCATTGTATGCCTGCCAGAGAATGATCCATTCATGATCTGCGGGCGCTTCGGCCATTTGGACCTGGCCGTGTTGGATTTTATACATCAGCGCGCCGATGGAGCCGAGATTGCCATTGGCGCTGTTGATCTTTCCGAGCATAGCCCGGGCGGATGTAGAGAGATTTTTGCGGATGCCTTCATGCAGGCGGCTTTTGGCCCTGCCGTATTCATGCCAGATAACACCTGCCTGACCATGGGAAAGATCCATCGAGTAAATCTGTTTGCCGAAACCGGCCAACTTATCAGATGACTGGCAGAAGCGGATTTTATTGAGCATGCCGCGGTACCAAGCGGGCTGTTTCTGCTGCCATGTCTTTTCGTCGGCATCCGGATCTTCACCGACCAGGTGATACCGGAAAGTATCCGGGATGTATTCAGCATAATCGTCTTCTTCGACGGGGTTTTCTTCGTCGAAGGTCTGGCAGCGCAGATCCAGATAAGGATCTTCTTCCAGGCTTTGATGATCTTCTGCGGGAAATTCTACTTCCGCCAGCTGCATGGCCAGGTTTTCAAAATAAGCGACAGCCTTTTGGACGCCTTTAGCCTTCACCCAGGCGCAGAATTTTTCAACCATGCCTGGTGTGGCTTCAAGGATTGACCAGGCATCGCAGAGTGAAACCGCCTGTGCGAATGAACAGCCGGCCCGGTGCTGAATGATTTCCGGGCGAAGGTGCTGGGCGCAATTGCCTTTGGTATTCAGATGCGGCGCGACAACCCTGCCTGCGCTGATAGTGCAGTCTTCAAAAATCTGTCTTTCCAGCATGGTCATATCCGTCACATGCTTGGCCATGCCAATAAATGCTTCACCGTATGAACTGTGATCAAATAAATCTCTTTCGTAATACATAAAAAACCTCCTCTCTTTTTTCCTTTGAGGATTAGCAAAAGCGCGGACAGCGCCAAAAATAGTCAAGGGCGGGGAAAGGAAAAGGAAGATTTATTTACGGCATGCCGCTTGCCACCTCAGACCTTCTGCCGCAGCACAACAACAATTAAATCCTGCGGCACATGAAAGTATGCAAGTGGCATGACGGAAATAAATACTCTTTTCCGGTGCGAAGCATTCCCCGTTTATGCACCCTTGACGATTTTTGGTTTTAACTTTTGCTAACCTAAGGAAAGTAGAGAGAGGAGGGTACCTTATAGAATTGCGTTGGTTCAGCAACGCATCGGTCAAGCAGACCTTTGAAAAGATACGAATTGCGCAGACCGACCGTGCCGCCGAAGGCGGCACTGGCGCGTCTGTTCAGCGCCAGAAACGGAGCTGCACGAAACGAACAATTAAAAACGGCAAGCGTGCAGCTGCGTCCGGGCTAAAACAACTGACTCTGCATGGGACGTGACAGCCGCTTCTGGCTGGCGCGGCCCATGCTACCTCGGATCACTCATCAAATCCCCAAATCCGAAGAGTAAGGGCGTCCATCCATTCGGATTTAATGTCGCCAGATATCCCATACACATTTATTGACGGACTTGGCTTCACCTACCTGTTCATTTGTGGACAGCTTCCAGAATTGAGTATTACCCTTTGTAATTAGTGTTAAATTCCATCATTAAGTCAGCGGTGCAACGCGCAACAGTCATCTATCGCCAAAGAATAGACTTCCGCGAGGAGCTATAAATATTCATAATAAATATGTATCCTGCATTTTAGGATGTTAGGTTACACTTTTTATGATCTTCATCACATGATTACTTCTGGGGAATCTGCTATGGAACCTTTGGCAGAGAAGGCAGGTTCAAAGGTAATTTGCAAACCAGATTCCATAACTATACCTCTGTATTTTGAACCAGGACAAATAAAATTAGGATATCCTGCTGATTCAATAAATGAAAACCCTGCCTTCACAGTCACAACTTTACCCACTAAACGCAACGGTGTTGAATTATCTGGAAAATCTAACGGTCTGAACTGAATAGTGTTTAATTCTGAACTTGTAAAATTTTGATCAGATGATTTTTGAAATACATTCTCTGCCTTTGTAAAAGATTTGTCCATGAACAACATGCCCCCCAGTGTTGCTATAAACCTAGGGTCACTGTAACCATAAAGAGTGCTTTGTTCTAATATAGCGATAGAATCTTTATAATCCTTTTTTTCACACAATAAACATAATGCATACTCAACGAAAGACCTGAACTCCGTTGGATGGTCCTTTATAATGGGTTCTAAAATTTTCAATGCATCAGAGAAGCGCCTTTCCTTTCTATAAGCACGTCCTAAAAGATATCTAGCTATAATACTACCGGGTGTTTCATGTACTGCTTTTTCTAATGATTTGAGACGTGAAGGATTATCGCCAAGAAACCTTTGTATATTTGCAGACTCAATCCAAAGCGCATCACGGACTCTGACAGCTCTTAGGCCTTCACTAATTGTATCTTCTGCTTTCGCAATATAGTCTGTGGCTTCATCCGCTGTGTTTGCACGCTGAGCCCAACCGATATATAATTGTGCTAAACCCTGAAAACTGTATTCGTCTCTGTGATTCATTGCTAAAGCCTGTCTAAAAGATGATTCACTTTGAGCAAGCCTACGCCTAGCGATTTCTTGACTTTCAATATTCAAGGCAATCTGCATAAGGATTACGCCTTTAGTGTGATGCAGTACTCGAATACGTGAATTCATATCAATAGCTTCCTGAATTTGACCAAGAGCTAATTCAAGTTTCTTCTCACGTGACAACATGCGCGCATAGTGTTGTCTGACAAAAGGGCTTTCCGGGTCTTTTTGACAAGCTTTTTCAAAAAACTGAATTTTCCCATCAAGAGTGCGAATAGCGTCAACTAAACGATCAGACCTAATGAAACATTCAAATGCATCATGATCAGACTTGAAGTTGAGATTCAATTTGGATAACGATATTTGTAAAAGTTGCTCTCTGTCCGCCGCATTTCCGCAACGCTCCCAAACAACGGCCGCTATAATTCGATGTCTTGCTCTTGCAGAATAGGATCCTATATCTTCATTGATGGGTTCGTATATGACGACGCCTTCGGTGGCGTCTTTCGTTAAACGATATATATCTGTCAATGGCATGTTCATTAAGTCGGCAAGCAAAGTGTCACGAAGATATGCACCGTGCTGATAAAAACAACAAACAGTTAAATATAGTTGACGTGATATTGAATCCTTTATACTTCGGAATTCATCTTCTAGTATTGCATCAAAGCTCTTACCCTCTGTTGCCTCGCGCATTGCAACTAGCAATTCTTTCCGATAATTTATTTTTATTGCAGAAAATTGAAGTTCCTTGGTGAGATGCTCCAACTTGTTAAGCTCTCCATAGGTTGAGAGGCAATCAATAAGGCGGCATATTTCAGGATCACTTAATGGTTCTAATTCATATTCTTTTCCTCTAACACGCCCATGGCACTGACGCCATTCATTGAGCCGTTCGCCCAAAACAAACATGACTGATCTATTCGTATTTCGAAGCCTTTGTATTATGGACTCTAGTGGAGTACAAAAATCAGCGGCATTATCAACAAAGAAAAAGGGTTTATCCGGAAAACAAATAGAAGCAAACTCTATATCACCCTCTATGATAGAAAAACCAGGTTTTAGCATAAATACAGCGGCGGCTCTGTCTTTAACGATACGCGCGGCTAGAGACATCAAAAGAGTTGTGATGCCGTAGCCTGCTGATCCCAAAACAACAGAAACACTCGGTCTATTTGAAGCACTTGTTACGTAGTCTAACATATCTTCGTAGCAATTAGTTTCGATATCTCTCTCAAAATGTCTATTTTCGGCTACTAAAGCCCAATTTGGCCGGTCCCCGCGCAAAAAACTACGAATATTTGATTTTTCATGAAATGGCGCTGCGTTAACATAAGTCCATGAAGTTAGGAGTCGCACTACGGCTTGAGGGCTTTTTTCGAATGCATTGATCAGGTCTTGTGGAATGCTAGCCCGCATTGCATTGAGGTGAATAGAATCATCTTTCGCATTTTGGATTATAGCAGAAGCCTCTTGGACAAATTCTTCAAATGTTGCGTCTATTGTTTCAATATTTTTATTCCTAAGAATTTCTTTATCTAGGGGTGCAGTCTTCAGCGAAACTCGATATGCCATGGGCATTGGTGATGGATAGAATTCCCTTGTCATCTCATCTAAAACCATTTTCCAATTCGGATCATGGTTTGAGTAACCAATATACAAGATACATGAGGTCGCAAATTCATGCTTAAGAATATTGAAAAGACTTTTCCTACGATCTGTGAAATGTGAATAATCGTCTTCTGTAATTATAATATGTGAACTTGTTGAATCAAATAATGAGCCATGCAAATGATAAATTGGTACTTCAAAACGGTAATTACACGACACAAGATCCGGTGTAGAGGAAATGGTAATAAATTTTTGTGGTGGGTTAGCATTTAACTCATAAGCTCTTTGAATTCCTCGATCATAATTTGTAGTGAAAATAGATTTCCATCTGAGCTTAGAGAGCCATTGAAAATGATCATCAGGAACAAGATTTGATAAACGTTTTTGCAAATATTTTTCGAGTTCGACTCTGCCTTTTCTTATTTCAACAATCTTTGATATTTGTGCTAAATCATAATTACCGCCGGAATCAATTGAAAAATGTTTCGCCATTTCATCTGCAAGTGATTTTGCATCAGGTGCTCTATTTCCATATTGATCGGTCAAATGATAACCAATCCCCGCACCAATAAATAAGATACATTCGCCCGATTCTAATGCATTTCGAAGTCCCAATGGTATTTCAATCATAATTCTATCCCGATACTTTGAGTTTTAGGCCACCCATTAAAAGCTTAAAATATTAAGTTGTCGGCCTGCAGTTAATATTTTACGATTATTTGCTGACGCATGATACGGGGAAATAATACAGTATCTTTAATAAAATGCAAGAAAATACAATCAGTTGCCAGTTAAATTGATTAATCAGAATTTCCTTTTTGCGGGTTGCAGTAAAAGAAACGCGGTCTTGTATGCCGACAAAATCGTGGCCACAAAGTATGGAGTGCAGCACCTATACGTTTCATTAGGTGTGAATTGTATTCATAACGGATTGAAAGAACGCATATCCGTAAAGAAACGTGAATGCTCTCTTACAGGAAGCTATTGATATTTTGAGATCGTTTTTACAATTGGTGTCAAAAAAACTTCGTCCATCGACAAATTATGACTATTGGCATTCTTTCATCTTCAGATACTGCTTCATTTGCGGTGGGTCCAGTTCCAACCAGTCTACTTTTTTGAGCAGTTCCCATTCCGCAGCCGTATAAAAACGTTCCTTGTTGTAAACAAAAACACCAACAAACTTTACCTTGCGTACATTCCTCCAGTAATCGGCAAGCTCCGAGTGCTGAAAGAAAATGTCGTCCTGAATGAGAATGAAATCGTGAGAAAATTCTTTCTTACCCCAGAATCCCAAAAAGAAAGTGCATTCGCTCAGGGTAGTCAAATCAAGAGATGAGTAACGATGATCCAGGTACTTCAGGGCATAGTGATCATTAAAGACGAGGCCGCCCACCATGCAGTCAGGACACGCTGCTTTAGCGGCGAAGGCGTTGCTTTTGAAAAATGATGAGGCAAAGACATGATTCTGAAAATTGTATTTCAGGATAAGTTTGCCGACCCATTGGCCAAACTCACCGGCGTTTTTGCTTTCATCCTTCATATCCAGGGAAACCATCGGAGTGAATCCCTGTTCCTTCCTGGCCTTGATCATGTCGAACAGCTCCACAACCGTCATAAACGGTTCTGGTGTTAGCTTGGGATTGGCCTGGTTCTTCGGCAGCTTTAACAGATCATGATATTGATCACTGAAAGCGCCTTTCAGCCCCGTGGCTCTTTTCATCTTGTAGTCATGCGAAACCAGACCCACCCGGTTGCCGTTTTGATCGATAAAGTCGACGATGTCCACTTCGATATTCGGAGAGGTTGAATGGATGGCCTTGGCCAGGGCGGCATGTGAATTTTCCTGGGCGAACGACGTGTCTCCCCTATGCCAAGCAGCAGCGGGAAATTCAAAAGCATAGCTATTGCCGCTCAGAACTAAGAAGAAAAACAAATCCAGGAATGCACCCCCTAACGCTCTGGTATCAATATCATGCATTCTTTTCATTTTCAGATCCTCCGTATGCTTTCTTATCCGATCACCATGGCCGCGTCTGATTCTGAGCAGAATCTGCCCTGCTCATCCCGGTAAGGATTTCCTCTTCCGGTAAAACCGTGTGAGATGGCATGCGGTGCCACTGTATTTTGGTCAATGTCCTGCCAATTCAGATCGCTTCTCAACTTGATGCCGCACTTTTCCAGTTCCTCGATGTCTTTTTCCGTGGCCTCGCCCTTCTTCCACTTCTCGAACAGGTCACTGCACTCTTTGAGTTTCTCCTTGTACTCGTTGTAATCCTCCATCACCTGAAGGACGTTAATGGTGAGCAAAAAGGCGTTCATCCGGGAAATGTTCTTGAGAAGGCCTTTCGCGTAACTCATTTTCTTGACGGGTATGCCTTTTTCCGCCGCCGCATCGACGGTTGCCTTGGTCCCTTTGGAGTTGTTGTTTTGCAGGCCGACCAGGGCGTCGGATTGTTCCACGATGACCTTGTCCCGATTATAACAGGCTTTGGCGTATGACCCGGCGGGCTGCCCGGCATCCTCGACAACATTTGCGCCCGCTTCTTTGGCTGTTTTCAGGAGGCTTCTGACGCTGGGGTTCTGATTGCCGATCTTCTCCGGTAGATAAATGTCCAGACTCTTTGCTTTTCCCGCATCAACCGCCGCCTTGATCGCCGCAGCATCAACACCATGCGCACCGCCCGTGGAGATGCGCCAACCGGCAGACAGGGCTTTATTGGCCTGCGCTACCGCCTGCTGCCGCATGGCCTCGCTTGCTTTCCTGCTGCCCACAATGGCCATCACTTTCGGTTTGTCCGCCATCCGCCACCTTCTATCTGACTTTCCTTTTGTACCCTTTCAGGGCTTCCATGATTTCTCCGTTCATGGCGTCCATGGTTTTTTCCGCATCGAAGAGGATGGCAAAGAACGTCGCCTGGATGGCATCGAGCACTGCCGAAAGCCTCGTTTGATTGTCCGCCATGAACGTGGAACGGGAAAAGAGATTGATCATCTCTGTTACCTGCACAATCTTGGCCTGCTGGGCGTTGTTGAACCCGGCAATGAAAGCCTCCGGAATGCCGTTCCTTCTCGCCTCATCCTGGCCGTGCGCGAGGCAGTCGATCAGCTTCTCGACCATGTAGCGTCCCCACACCTCGCCGGACAAGTGCCTCAGCGCATCGCTTTCCTTCACCACCCGCGTGAAGCAATCGAGGAATGTCCGCGACAGGATCAGCATGAAATCGATGAGGCAGGCTTCCTTCTCCTTATTCTGAAGACGGATGTTGGGAATGACATGGGAGATCGTCACGTCGATTTTGGCAAAGAAGTCATGACCGGAAAGATCAATGCAAACCGCTTCGTCATTCAAAGGGCGTTTCTTCTTTCCCAGCAGTCCCTGGAAGTATTTGTAAAGCAGGACCAGGGCAAGGACAAAAAACGTGGCCAGTGCGCCCATTTCCAGGTAGCCTTTGACGATGGACACATGCCTGAGGTTTAAAAGAGCTTCCATTATTGCACCTGCTTTCCTTTTTGCCACAGCCTGTCGAACTCGCCGGCAAAGGAGTCGATCACCTTTTTGTCCGTGATGAACAGCATGGCCTCGTTGCTGTGGTCTTCTGCGTCGTTGCTGATGTTGTAGCTGCCCGTGGCCAGCAACTTGCCGTCCACAATGATAAACTTGTGGTGCATGGATCCTCCGGACGGGCCGACATGGCGCACGGGTATGCCCGCACCGGCCAGCGTTTTACCCATGCTTGTTTTCTGTCGCCCCAAGTTGGTGTCCAGAATAACCTGCACATTCACCCCGCGCCGGTGGGCAGCGATGAGCGCGTTGGCCTGTCCCTTGACCGTGAGGGAATACATGGCCACCTTGATGTCTGATTTTGCATCCCGGTACATCCTGACCAACTTTTGACCGATACCGCCCTCCGGAGAGAACTTCACCGTCGTATCCGCATGCACGGATGTGACGGTGAAGATTAGAACCATCAAGGCGATAGCGATTTGTTTGAACATAATTTATTCTCCTTCAGGTCTATGCCCGGTTATTCACCTTGCTTTTCCATGTTTTGGACATGCGGTAACCCGCCTTCTTGTGGGCGGGCAGGGGCAACGGCTGGCCGGTCTGGGGATTTCTGACAGTGCGCGCCGCGATGTCTCGCATGGTGAATGTGCCGAATCCGGGCAGCTTGATCTGGCCTCTCCCGGTCAGCAGGGACTGGAACGCTTCGATGGTTGCGTTGACCGCCTGATGTGCGGTCTTATTGTCGCCGAGCTTCCCCGCTACAATGGTTCGCAGGGTCGTGATCGTCGGTTTTGCAGAAACAACTTTGTATGCCATGATAAAATTCCTTTCCGTTAAGTTTTGACGAGTTGCGGATTCACTTTGCGCTTCCACGCCTTGGACATGCTGAAAGAGACCCGCTTGCAGGCGGGGATGTAAATCCTTTCTCCGGTTTGTGGATTTCTGCCGTTATGCGCCCGGACTTTCCTGAGCGCGAACACGCCGAATCCCGGAAGATGGATGCAGCCCTGGGACGTCAGCATCTCCTGCATGGCCGCCACGGTGGCGTCAACGCCCTGTTTCGCGAGTGTCTTGTCCCCCAGCTTTTCAGCAACAATGGACGCCATGTCTTTCGCCGTCGGTGCCCTGGTAATGACTTTGTATGCCATGTTGAAACTCCTTTCTTTTGATGTGTAAAAAAGTGACGGCCGTCTTTTCCTCCTTTGGGACAGCCGTCACCCGTTTTCCGCCGCATTGTCCTGCGGCGCCTTTGGCTACGCCTTCGCCGACGCCTTTTTTGCAGCGCGGCTCTTTGCCGCCTTGTTGAGATCGGCTTTCCAAGCGCCGGACATCTTGAAGGCGACCTTTTTGGTGGCCGGGATATCAATGGTCTCACCAGTCTTGGGATTGCGTCCCTTGCGTGCTTCGATTTTCCGCATCTGAAACGTGCCGAAATTCTGGATACGCAGCACGCCCTGGTTGGACAGAAAGTCCACGAAACCATCCAGTAACGCATCGACCACCGATTTGACGGCGTCCTTGGTCAATCCGTCAACCTTTGCGGCCACGTAATCCACCAGCTCTCCCTTGCCGGGTGTTGCTGCTACGATTGCTTTGCTCATCTGTTTTCACCTCCTTTCCTTTGGGATTCAATCAGCGGCTGGGCCGCTTTGTGTTCTTTGTTTCAATCAAAATCTTTTCCCTTACGGGCAGTGTCATGTACCGAGTCCATATGCGGTCCACATACCCGATGATCTGGCCGTGGTCGGGACGCTTTCCGTCAACCCGGCAGCCGGGATGAACTAGAAACGCCTTGGCGTAATTCCACTCGCGCCAGGGACCGGAACTCCTCCTGGCCAGGGACAGCGCGGCGTTGATGTACCCCCGACCTCCGTTGTATGAAGCCAGGGCAAACTTTACCCTCTCGACGGGATCGGGTATTTCCGGAAACCGGTAATACTGCCGGTAGAGATACGTAATCCCCGCGCGCAGGTTTTTCTCCGGACTATAAAGCTCATCCTTCGTGAAACCCAGTTCCTGTGCGGTTGCCGGTAAAAGCTGCAACAGTCCGAGGGCTCCGCAGGAAGACACCGCGCGGGGATTGAAGCTTGATTCCTGATTGACCTGGCACTTGATCAGATGCCAGTCGACTCCCGGCCATATTTCGGCTGTAACTTTTTGAATCAGGCTGTCGTAAATGCCGGTTTTGGCGATTGCCATTTTCCTGATAGACTGTTTCTTTGCCGGTCTGTGTAGAATGCCGTGAAGCCTCCTGGACTCAGGCGACCGCAGTCGCAGTTTTCTGCTTGCAGCCGACCTTGATCCTGCTCCTGTTGCCATGACATCAATGTATTTGACCGCCACCTTTCTGCCGGCAAGGTAGAGCGCTTCCTGTCTTTCCCTGGAAAGATGGAAGTCACAGGTCTGAATGCCGAGGGTGGGGATCTGCACAGTGGTTAATTGCTCATCGGCGATATACCGCTTGTCCCTGGCTTCCAGCATGGTCTCCAGGATGGCCGCGAACATGGACACAACCCCATGGATGGGACGGGTCTCACCATCATCCACCAGGCAGAATCCCACCGGAGGATTTCCCGCCTCTATGTCGCCGTCGTAAATCCAAACAGGAAAGTTGCAGACGATGCCGCCATCGACGATGAAGCACTCCGTTCCGTCCACATGCCGAAGCTGAACAGGCTCGAAAAAATACGGAATGCTGACGCTCATCCTGACCGCATCGGCAACTTCCAGGTCGTCGGGATCGATGCCGTAGTCGGCGATGTCCTGTGGAAGCACCAGCAGTTTCGCGCGGGATATGTCGGCGGCGATCATCTGGAGCCGGTAGCTACCGTCTTTTTCCTTCACATCCCGGAAGGTCCTGATCGGATGCGGGGCCTTCTCCAGTTTCTCTTTTATGAACTCCCGGAGGTATTTTCCTTCATAGATCCCCTTTTCGGCAAAAAGGCTATAGACCATGCCGAAGGGGAGCTTGTCCTTCCAGTCCTTGTCTGCAAAACGCGAGTAATCGAGGGACATCATGATTTGCCTGAGTTCCGTTGCGGAATACCCGCCCGCGATCAGCGATGCGACAATGGACCCAGCCGAGTTCCCCGCGACACGGTTGAACCGGTAACCTTCTTCCAGAAACACAACGGCCGCGCCGATGAGGCCTATTCCCCGGACACCTCCTCCTTCAAAAACGCCGGTAATGACTTTTTCGTTTTCTTTTGCTGCCGATTTCACTTTTGACTTTTTCTCTCTGGTCATCGTCATTTCTTTATCCTCCGGCGTCATGACAGAAACTTCTTCAGGAACTGGAGCCAGCTTCCTTCCGCACTATTGAAGTCCAGGTATTTATAGGCGCTGTTGATGTGATCAGCCGGGAAATAGATGGACATCCCGCCGGTGCGTTTCATGGAACTGCCCTGGTAACCGGCAGCAATGACCGTTCCTTTCCCTTTACCAACTTTCAGACTGTTGAGCAGGGCGTTGACCCTGACGTTCAAGTCAGTGCTTTTCGGACATTTGGTCTTCAATACGTTGGCAAAGGATTTCAGATCGACGTAGTTGTCATCAAAGAACTTGACCGCTTTGCGCCAGGCATAGGCAATGCTATTGCGGTAAGCGTCATCATCCAGATTTGCAGTCAGATAATCGGCCAGGTTGTCGATAGCGGTCTTGACCTGAATGATATTGTCCGCGTTAAAAGCCGATTGCGTGACCGTTTCCTTGCCGCCGGAATAAGACTTGACATAGCGGGCTACAATCTCTTTGGAAAAAATATCCGGAGCCGCGTTGGGATTCTTAACGAGGTAAGACAGAATGGTGTGGTAGGGCCAGCCGTTTTCCGGTTCCTCCAGTTCGGAGCCGACAATGAAGGAAACGCTGTCCTTGAGCTGATAAGCGACTTCGGCCATCTGCATCAGGCAGGCGTCCATGCCCAGGATGTCCAGTTTCCCGCCGATGAGGGTGGAGAAATCAACAAGGGTCTTTTTCAGTTCGGCATTGTCCAGGCAATCGCCGTTGGATGTGTCGTCATAGCAGATGCCGCGTTTCCCGATGGCGGGATGGGTGTGCTTGAAAAAGGACAAGCGCTTTTTCCGCCCGGATCTTTCATCTTCCCACCAGCCGCCACCGTGGTTCCACAAAACCAGAATGTAGCGGTCCGCCGGATAATTGGCAACGGACCACTGGAGAAAATCGGCAAGGACAGCCGGATCGCCGGTGTCGGTTTCGGGCAGGATGAGAGTCGGGGAGGTATGCCCCTTCTTGAGCACCTTGATTCTCTTGGTGATGTTATCCCGTTCCCGGTCAAGCTGAACAACGATGTTGACAGCGGAAGTCGAACCGACCAGCGCCATTTCTTTCAGATCGGTCATGGCGGCGCTTTCAAGGTTGTTGTCGCCCGCCATGTAAACCATAACCGTCCATTTCGCCTTGCTTCTCATCTTGCCCCCTTCTTTCTCCGGTTCGCGGAGTCGTGTTTTTTAGGGGCATGAATAAAGCAAGGAGCGGAAAGCGTCAAAAACGCTGGGCATCAATTGTCACATTTGGCACAGAATATTTTGGGAAGAGTAGAGAGAAATGGTACCGGATAGAAAAAAGTTTTATTGTTAAAGGCGGTAAAGTTTTATAGACGATTTTTTATTGGAAACAAAACATGCTTGAAAAATACATAAGCTACCACTCTATCGGATTGCTATCGGATCGATTTTTAAGAACAAACATTAATGATATTAAGTAAAATTGGCGGAAGTGCATGGGAATCGAACCCACCTGGGACGGTTCTAGCGCCCCACACCGGATTTGAAGTCCGGGAGGCCCACCAGTGACCTTGGCACTTCCTTCAGAATCCTGTGCTCCATTAC